>TARA_Y200000002_G_scaffold13632_1_pt1 | contig 22914 bp, 21 predicted proteins | sample TARA_Y200000002 | Tara Oceans TARA_Y200000002 (sample SAMEA2619388) | marine metagenome | biome: marine biome (ENVO:00000447); feature: surface water layer (ENVO:00002042); material: "saline water (ENVO:00002010), including plankton (ENVO:xxxxxxxx)" | depth 5 m | reverse complement strand
GCAGAGTAGCGATACCTCTCTCTTATTCCAAATCCGTTTGCACCTTTACCTATATATGGCATTATGCTTTCTCCAATGCTTCTATGCGTTTAATTAAATCTGCAATGATATTATCTTTAACTGTTGAGCCGTCATCTATGTGTTTTGACACTTCACCATCTTCAGCAACATCAAGTGTGCCTTTATAGATTAATTTTTCACCAGTAAGTTTTTCAACTTGTCTAATTACCTTTGTCATATCGGCACTAATGTAAGTTGCAGATTTTACTTTTTCACTTACCTTTTTGCCTTCTTCATCTTTTTCTATATCAGATACAAAATTATCAGATTTAAAAGACCAAGCATTAGTTTCACTTGCACCATCTGGAATATAATCAAAGTTATGTGGCGATATAGGTGTAGAGTTACCAGAACTATCTTTTGCATATACTTCGCCTTGAGGTGCAAATAAAACTAGATTGTTTCCACCACCATTAGCATTTTGATTTACTCCAGCTTCTATCATACCTTGTAAGACATTACTTCTATACATAGTAATCTGTGGTGTTCCTACACCACTATTATAATTAGCTTTAAGAGCTAGTTCGGCTGAACTATCATCACGTTGAACTATAAAAAAACCATCACCAAATCTGTGTGTATGAACTCCAGAAAGGTTAACATCAATTATACCACCAGATTGTTCTGCATTTATAAATGGTGTTCCACCACTTGTTACACCTATTGATATTCTTTTAGAACCACCACTGCCAGTTTCTTCCAACATAATTTCTGGTGCATTATCTTTTATTTGAATATTGTGACTTATTGCTCCACCACCAACTGTGCCTAAAGCTAATTGACCACCAGTTGTAATTTGTACATCAGCATCATCAGAACCATAGCCACAAGCTAAATGTAATCTATCTGCACTTGAACTATATCCTAATTGAAAGTCTGGTCTGCTATTACCACCATTACCAAAACCTATTTTATAATTGTCTATTAAATGCATACCACTGCCAGATGTAAAAGATGGACTATCTGTACCTACTCCAATATTACCAGCAGTAGCTATTGCAAATTTAGTTGTAACTGAACTGTTACCATATGCACCAGAGGTTTTAAAATACATATTACCAGATTGATCAGTTCGTATTGTACTTACTGGAACTGTACCTTGATACATTTCAATATCACCACCTCTATTATTTCCTTCTAATCTTAATGTTGCATAGGAATTTGAAGTGCCTTCATCTATATGAAGTTGTGTAGCTGGAGCTATAGTTCCTATTCCAACATTACCAGTTCCATTTGCAAGTGTCAGTACATCAGTAGTGTCATAACGAAAATGTAAATAATCGTTTTGATATATTTCCCAAATTTCATTTGCATCTTGTAAAACTATTCCAACATCTTGCTCGTCACCATTTCCAATATGAAGAAATGCTGTTGCACCATTAGGAGATGTTGGACTTGCTTGACCTATTCCAACTATATCACTTGTTCTTAAATTAGTTAACGTACCAACACTTGTAACATTTGTTTGAGATGCAGTTTGTAGTGTGCCAGTAAGTGTGCCACCAGATATTGCACCAGTAGTACTAATCACAATATCACTAGCTAAGTCTGAACCACTAACTGTACCATCAGTTATCTCACTTCCAGACACTACATTCTGTGTTACTGTTTTACCTACATGACCCATACTTTACTCCGATATTTCATCTACAGCTGACACAACAACGTCCATAGAAGTTGATGCATCTGATTTTGCTCTTAACTTATCTCCTGATTGAAGAATTATCTTTGCACCACCATCTATAAGTTCTAATGACGAACCGCTTGGGATTGGTGCATTTTTAATTATGTAACCAAGAACTGTATTATCATTTTGAGTTATTACTACATCAGCTACAATCGTAGAAGCTGACGTATTAGCTAGTCGTAAACCAACAATCGCATCATCAGAGTTTGATGTTGCTCTTATATCTGTCAGAGTAGCTGATATGTCTTTAGTTATTGTACGTTCAAAATCTTGTGCCATATATTGTCCTTAAAGTGCTATAGCCATAGCCGTAGCAAAGCCTTTTGTTGCCTTATTGCTTGTTGCTGAAGTTACAAAAGCAGTTGTAGCTATTTGAGTTGTATTAGTTCCACCACTTGCAGTTGGAGCAACTGGAGTTCCGGTTAAAGTTGGAGATGCTAATGGTGCTTTTGTAGCTATTGAGTTTGTAACTGTAGTTGAGAAGTTTGCATCATCACCAAGAGCTGCTGCTAATTCATTAAGTGTATTTAGAGCTGCAGGTGAACTATCTACAAGATTACTAATAGCTGTATCAGTATAAGCTGTTGTAGCTAAACCTGCTTCAGCTGCTGTTTGATTAATAAATTTTGATGACGAATTATCATAAGCAACTATTTCGTTGTCAGCTACAGAGGTAATTGTAACATCACTTAAGCTATCTAAGTTGCCTATAGAAGCAGCAGTATTAGATGCTGATGTTGCACTAGCTGCAGCTGCAGTAGCTGAGTTAGCTGCATTAGTTGCTGATGTTGATGCTTCACTTGCTTTGGTAGTTGCAGTAGAAGCCGATGTAGAAGCTGAAGTTGCACTTGTACTAGCTGCTGTTTCACTATTAGATGCATTGGTTTCACTAGTAGATGCTTCAGATGCTTTTGTAGTTGCCGTAGATGCGCTAGTAGATGCATTTGTTTCACTAGTAGCTGCTTCGCTTGCTTTTGTTGTAGCTGTTGATGCACTTGTTGAGGCTTCAGACGCTTTAGTGGTTGCTGTCGAAGCACTTGTAGTTGCAGAACTGGCACTTGTAGATGCACTTGTTGCCGAAGTAGAAGCATTACTTTCTGAAGTTGAAGCATTGCTTGCACTACTAGATGCTTCAGATGCTTTAGTAGTTGCCGTAGTTGCATGACTACTTGCAGTATTGGCCGAACTAGCAGAAGCTGTTGCACTGTTTGCAGAAGCTGTTGCACTATTTGCAGAAGATGTTGCACTACTTGATGAATTTGTTTCTGCTGTTTCTGCATTTGTCTCAGCAGTTTCTGCATTTGTTTTGGCAGTTTCTGCAGCTGTTTTGGCAGTTTCGGCTGCTGTTTTTGCTGTTTGTGCTGCATTTTTATGTGTCTCCGCTGTTGCAACATGACCTTCTACAGTTGTTAAAGCATTACTGTAGTTTGTTACTAATGTTGTTAATGTAGCTTGGAAACTTGATACGGCGTCATTAGTTGGACCAGTAACTTGGAACAACGAAGTACTCATAATATATCCTTAATTTAATAAATCTTTTTCGAAATACATGTTTGGTTGAATAGCACCATCAGCACCAACTTGATCACTTGTCATGATTAAGTTTTCAACATCATCATAAATCTGTTGATACTTGGCTTCAAATAGTTGCTGTCTTTGATCATTAAAATATACTGCAGCATAAGTTAATGCTCCATACACTAACAAATCTTGTGCTATAGCACTTAATATGTTTGTATCTGAATCTGCAGATAAAACGGTATCTTCACTGTGATAAGCAACTGTAATTATTGTACCTGTAGATGGAATAGGTTTTAAATGGAAATGGTTAGCTATTCTAGTCCAGTATTTAGGACGAGTAGAAGTAGCACTTGTATTAAGTTCTATAAATCTATTTAAAGGAACTCTTTGAAGTAAATCATTATCGGTATAAATATAAACTAATTCTAAGAAATCACCAGGTATCACAATTTTACCATTAGTTGCATCATAAATTGAAGAACCTGAAGTTCCTGCAGTAATTTGATAAGATTTTTCCATTGACTGTATTCTTAAATTTCTTTGGATTTTACGTTGAGCTTGTTGCAAAAAAGTTTTTGCTAATGCAGTTGTACAATCAGATCTATTAATTAGATTTATTACATCTGTCTGAAGCTCTAAGTAAGTAGCCATATTTATATCCTATTATGAGATCCTAAAATAAAATGATCCATGTCATTATTTCTTAACCATTTAACTATTTCGGTTGCTGATGCTTGGTAAACATCTAAACCTTCTTTTTTCATTTGCTCTACGATTACAACAGGTATTGAAGCTAACTTCATCATTTCACCTGATTTCGTAAAACCTTTAACATTCTTTTCCTCTTTAAGCTGATCCATAAAATCGCTAGGAATGTCTTGTTTTAAATATCTGTACAGACCATCAGTGTCTTGCTCTACACCCATTTCTGTACTGCTAAATTTTTTATTATCTTTCATATTGTCTCCTTAAAGTGTGCATGGGTAAAGGAGAGCAAAATACCCATGCACATCTAATCATTTAAGATATGTATCGAAGTAAAGCTGATGCTTTATAGTTAGTGTGCTTCAATCCATATTCGGTAATAAGCATGTGCTTATCAGCGTCACCAGTCTTAGCAAGTAACTCACGTGTCATTGGACGTAGTTCCATGATCTTCCAATTTGAAGGATCATACAAAAGAGCAGTTGAAGTAAGCAAATGCCTATTCATTACTACTTTTTGTTCTCCGTATGGAGAAATATAAACGTCAACAACGTTAACAAGAGTTTTACCACCATTAGTAAAGTGTTCTTGTCTAGCGTTACCACCACCTACTGCAGATCTAGTAAATCCTGCAATAACAGTTGAATCGGTAGGCTTAATCATTAAGATCGAAGCTGATCCACCTGTAGTGTAAAGAGTACTACCTGCATCAAGAATTTTAGCTTCAGAAAGTGCTGCTGCAGAACTTGAAGTACCAACATCAGTTCTAACTGCTGCATTGATTAAGTAGTTAGCGGCATTATTACCATTAGAATCATAGCCGTGAATATTGGCTGTAATTCTAGCTGCACTAGAAGTACCAGCAGAAGCATGGTTATCAATGTTAGTTCTTGAAGCAACCAAGTTAAATTCAATGTCTCTCTTAAATTCTGCTGCTTTCTTAGACATTTGATAAGCCGTTTCTTTGGCTCTTCCGTAAGCATCAACTGCGTCGTTAGTTGCAGAGATCTTAATAGTATGTGACTGGATCTGTGTGTAGTTACCACGCATAACAGTCGGTGTTAAAGTTTCATCAACAGCATCTGCGCCTTCAACTTTTGCATTTTCTGCAGCTGAAGCAAGCGAATCTTCTTGCCATTGAAACAGTGTATTGTGCACACTTTCTTTACCTATCGTAGATAGGAAAGGCGTGTCCGTAGGTGAGATGTTCGAAATTATATCGGACACATCTTCCTTAAGACCAACCTGTGAGTACGTAAGATACGTAGCCATAAATTATCCTCCTTCAGGATTAATTATGCAGACCACTTTGAAAGAAAGGCATTTGTTGCATCGTCAATAGATCCTGTTGAGGCAAGTTGCTTCATAGACTCTTGTTGTTGACGCTTTACTGAAGAAGATGTTTTAGAAACACCAGGTTTCAAAACTCGTTTAGGAGCTTGTGTTTTCTTTTTCACTACTACTTTTTTCCCTTCATCATATCGCATCGCTTTTAACAAGATTTTGAAAGCAGAAGGTTCCACGAGATCATCAACTTGCGATTTAGGCACTCCAGCTTTGATCGCGTAATCTCGGATTTGGCGCTCAAGGGTTTCGTTCCAATCTTGGACATCATTCTTGAGTTCTTTTCTTGCTTCGGTAACACGCTGTTTGACTTCTTCCGTGCGTGCATCTTGGACTTGTTTAACGAATTTGTCAGATTCTTGCTTGAGGTATGTGAATTCATTATAGGCTTCTCCAGCTTCTTTTCGTAATTGAGCAAACTGGTCAGTGTCCATATTCTTAGACGCAACGAGCATATCAATTTCTGCGTAGGGTTTAAATCGCTCTTCTGCTCTTTTAAGCATTGTGTTAAACGCGACCGCAGTTTTATCAACCTCGTCCTCAAGTTTCTTTCTCGTTTCTGCTATTTGTTGTGATTTTTGTGTCAGCGATTTTTCTTGACCGTAAAGTCTTTTGAGTTCTTTGACTGATACTTGATGAGTGTCGTCACCTACTTTAATATTAGTAACAAGATCATCATCACTGATTTCTTGTTCTTCTATTACTTCAGTTTCTTCTACTTCTTCAAGGTCAGTTTCTTGTTCCTCTACTTCAACTTCTTCAGTCTGTTCAACCTCTTCTACTTCTTCGCTGTTTTCTGTAGCTTCTGGTTCGCTTTTTTCTTCATTAGTTTCTGATGGCTTTTGAGCGTCGTCCCACTTATTTAAAAAAGCATTGGTTGAGGATTCAATTGTAAATTGATTCCCATTTTCTTCAGTGACGCTTGTTGTAGTCTCTGACATTAATTACTCCTATTAGCTTCGGCTGATTGTTTGCCTAACTGTACTTGTTGGTTAAGAGTATTTACAATTTCTTGTAATCCTCGCGCTTGGTAGTAAGATGAATTTCTTTCTTCTGCCTCATTAGGATTAGAATTAAAAAATGCACCTACATATTGATCGAGTAATGCTTTATAGATTTTATTAAAATTTTCGTCTTTTAACAAATTTTCTGCTCGGTTTCCTTGATCAATTATTTCTTGTTCAGTCATAAACTCTCCTTAACTGTTAGGACTAACAATTGCAGTCCTATTTTCTTTAGATGAAGTCTTTAATAGCTTCATTTCTTCTTCAGCTATTTCTGCCTTCTTCTCAGAGTCAAAGTCTTTTCTTTCCTCTTCACTGAAAGCTACTCTTTCATCTAAATTGAATTTCTGTTTAGCAAGTTCTAAGTTAGCCATATCTGTTTGTGATTTAACTTGTGCTTGCTGCTCTTGTAGTGCGACTTTTCGTTCTTCAAGTTCAATTTTCTTTTGTTCGATTTGCATTTGCATTTGTTGAACTGGATCAGGTTGAGGAGGTGGCACTTTCTCAGGTGGTGTTAAATAAGTATCAACATCTTTTATTCCTGCATTTAATAGTGCTTGCCTAACCATCGCATATTTATTTTGAGAAGCATAAAATGGTTGTATGCCAGGATCTTGAGATAACATTGCATGAAGTTGTGTAAACTTCTGCGACTCTCGGTCAGCTTCTCCATATCCTAACTTAAATTTAACTTCTACATCTTTTCTTTCAGACCAATCAATTGGATCTATATTGATATAGTTTCCTGCAACTTCTACAATTTTTTGATCAGTTTCATTTTCGATACATAATCGATATACTTCTAAAAATAATGGTTTAAGAAAATTATTAGCAAAATTTCTAGCTATAATTTTACTTCGTTGTTGAGATAGTGTTACTAAGTTCTCAACCATTGCTGCAGAGTTTTGTTTACTTACAGCGTCTTTATTAAGTCCTTGAGATAATTTTGATACCCCACTAGTGTTTTCCATATCCTCTTCAAGCATCTGCATAGTTTGGAATATAAACGGATTAAGTTGATTTTGAATAAGTGGAACCACTCCATCAGGACGTGATACATTTACTATGCCTCCAAGTCTATTATCTAATAGCTCTCTAGGGTTTAATAGAGCACCTTTAGTCACTAAGTATCTAGGATTTGTTGTTACTGATGCATGATCTAAAATAGACCTACATAGGACTGTTCTAGCATTTTGTATTGGCATCATTTTATATGCAAAGTTCTCACCATGAAAACTGTGAGATACAGGTATCGGAGTGAATACTAAAAATGGTCTTTGATCTACTTCTTCATAATCTAATAATGTATTTCCTGCTGTTAACACTTTATATAATCGTGCAACACCATCACCTTCCATATCAGCATTAACGTATGATTCATAACAAACAATTTCTTTTAATTGAGCTTGTTTATTATTCTCATTAAGTTTGACACGCATTGGTCCTACTTGTTCTTTTCGATAATACTTTTCATTAAAAGTTTCACCTAAAGGATCTTCATCACCTGCTAAATTTTCTACTAGTGCTGCATCAAAACCCATCTGAATTAAAGCAGATTTAGTTAAGATTGTTCTATGAGCTATAAATCCATCATGTACATTTTTTGCCATAGGATTTATTAAAAATTCCTCTGGTGGTACATTTTCAATACGGACTTGGCTTTTGTCAGCAGATCTAATAAAAATACCTGAAAATAAACCAGTTTCATCTTCATCTGATATTTCTTTTAATTGGTAATTTTCCTGAGCTAAAACCATGTCCATTTGATCAGATGTTAAATCATCAAATTTTTCTTCAGTTTCTTCTACAGATCTATCCCAATATATTTTAACAATTCCATTTCTTGCTAAAAGTCCGTCATGAATAACATCTCTAAAAATACTAAATCCATCATTTTGTCGATGCATTACGTAGTTTGTATAAGCAGTACATGTTCTAGCTGTGTCTACGTCTTCGCCACCTTGTGGAGAAAATTCAACTACATCTGTGCCTGCTGAAAATGTTTCTAATAATAAGGCTTTTAAACCTTCTACACTGTCATAAATGTCTTGAGATACGTATGAACTATTACCATTGTTTTGTCTTTCAGGTAATTCACCGTGATAATATCTCAACATCTTTTGACGTTCAGAACTTAAGTCACCATCATTATATCCAATGGATCCTTTAATTTCTTCGTTAACTAAGGCGAGCAATTCCTCTTCAGTAAGAGCTTTAAATTCTTCAGCCATTAAATTGCCTCGCTATAATATTTTTCATTAATCATTGTTGGTTCCCAACCTTGTTGATGACCATAATTTGCTAATGCTAAAGCCATGACACAATCATCGTGACATCCAGCTTCAGCTTCCATTCCACCTGTTTCGGTTTCTATATAAGTTAGACATTCGCGCAGTGTAATCTTACAATCTATTTTAATTTCTTCCTGCCTAAACGCTGCTCTAAGCTCGTTAATCGCAAGTGGTTTACTTCTTGCTGTAGTTGCAAAACCAAGTTTAACAGTTTCTTTATCCGTAACCTTGTCAACAACAATTTCCGTGTGGAAATTTGCATAATCATAGTCTTTGTATAACCTTGTACATGTTAACAAACCATGAGAGTTGCTCTCACAAATTATATAAGCATCATTAAAAAATTCACCTAATCTAAGAAGCACAGTTGCAAAATAATCAGGGTGAACGTGAGCTCTGTATGTCGCTACTAAATTCTTTTTTTGATCTAATATTTGTGCAACACTATAGTCACCACCTCTGATACCCATTGCTACATCAGCACCAATAGTATACTGAACACCTGGTTCGACATCTCCCCATAAAATAAGTTCACCTCTTGGATGAGGTTTCCATTCATCGTTTTCTAATGCTAAACGAGTTTCATGAGGTTTTGCTATATCCATCATTTTCAATAACTGATCAGGATTAAATATTGGTCTACCTGATGTTAAAAATGCTTCATCTGCATCTGCAGGATATTCTTGGCGAAATAAATCAATCCCATTTTGCGCAACTTTTTTACGCCTAAACATTAATTGATTATCAGTTAAATTATACTTTTCTTTGAGTTCTTCTTCCTCAGGCGTGTAATCAGTGCCTTTCCAATCTTCTTCGTATTCTGGTTGGATGTACCACGGTAAGAAAATAGGTATAAAACCATTAGTGCCATCAATGGCGCCTTTCCACAAGTCATAAAATTTTCCTGATACACCATTTGCTGTTGATTCAATAAATACTGCAGTATTCTTTTTGTTTGGTATTGCTTGCATTATAGCATTAAAGTTTTCTTCAGCAGAAGATGCTGACCAGAATGCTAATTCTGATAAGTGAGCACAAGTAACTGTTTCACCTCGTGCAATACTATCACCACCTGCAGTAGCGATAACATACGAACTATCTAAGACATTAAAGTTTAATTCTCTTCTACTTGAATACTTAGTTGTTGGTTTTATAGGATCAGGACAGTTTTCGTGATAACGTCTTGTCATATCGAAAAGAGCTCTTGTTGAATCTGCATGGTGTGTAACAACTAAACCTCTTTGGGCTTTGTGTTGTGATAACCACCAATACAACCAACCACCGACCATTGTCGATAATCCCATCTGACGTGCTTTAAGAATTATTACTCTTATTTTGCCTTCAGTTTTATATTGATTTTCTATTGCTTCTAATAAAAGACTTTGAGCTTCATTTAACTTTAAAGATGAAATTTCTCCATCTTTAGTTCTGATTTGTAATGCATTTTTCGCATAAAATCCAAAATCATCACGAAGTTTCAGTCTCGTTTTCTGTGCTTTCGTCAATTCCATCTAATGATGCCAACCACTCTTCAGCGACTGCCTTTACTTCTAGTTTATTTACAGGCTTTTGCTTGGTAAACTCTAGTAAAGCTTTTGCAGAACTGGCTTTAACAGTAGCAGAGTCAGGACCTTCTGCTAATTCTAACAAAACACTTACTGCGCGTTTTGCTATCTCATCATCTTCAGGAATTATTCCTTTTTCTACCATTTGTTTAACCTTATTTTCTGCATTTACTTTTACTAAACTTCTAAATTCTTTTAGACGTTTTAATTGTTTACCCCATCCATCAGGAACTCCTTTAGGACGGTGATTTATTTTTGATAGGCTTCTTAGCATTTCCAGATGCTTTTGCCATCTTTCGCCTCCCTCCATCTTCATTTTTACTATCGGATGGTTGCTTTTGTTTTCCGGTTTCCACTTTGGTTTGTGTTTCGGAATTGCTTTTAGTCGGCGACTGTTTGGGTTGAATTTGGCGAATGGTTTCATTTATTAACTCCATTAATACTCTTCTGGTATTTTTTGAACCAGGTATCAAACTTTCAGGAGGTAATTGATTTGCCCATTCAACTGCCATTCTTAATTTAGCTTCATTTGAAAATCTTTTATCACTCATCATTGTTTGAAAAGGGTTAATTAAATTATATATATCCCACGGTTTCATTTTCTCTCCTTAAGACAACGCGTAGTAATTTGTACTTTGATTTTTACCAAACGTTGCTGCTTTGTTATTTCTAATATTTTGTAGTATTTCTAACATTCCTACTTCTTCAGTACTTCCACCTTCTTGACTTGTAATATTGTATTTAACAGTCATATCATTGGCATTTAAACCATTGGCTTTTAGTATCTCTTCATAAATAGGAGTATTAGCTACTTCTAAGACGATCTGATGATACAGTTCTCTCATAAGTGCGGCGTTCTTCGGATGCACAGCAAAGGCATCGTGAGTATGCATAAATCCTGAAACTCCGTTAGCTCTAAGACGTTTTGCTAGTTCTCTTTGAACGTAAGCATCTAATGCATGATTTAAGAAAGCAGCAAATCCTGTTACAGCAATTCTATCTTTATAAACTGGAACACCTACACGTTTATCTGTCTTTGCATCTAATTGCCAAGTTACTCTTCGCTTAGCACTATCAGGAACTTTACCATCATAAACAGCAACATCACCATCAGGTAATGGAACTCTTACGGCAAAGAATTCTCTTCCTTGTGTATCAAATAAGTGCTTTGCAATAGATCTTGCAACACCTTCAGCAATAGCTGCACCTGGAAACTCTGTATCAAATTGTGTTTCTAAATCACGTTGGATATTAGATAAACTATCTTTAATATCTTGAGGTGTTTCAGGTCCTTGATCTGCATATTCAGGTAATTCTTTTGATATTTGATCTTGACCTGCTTTTCGTGCAGTTAACTTAACTTGTCCATAACTTCTTCTATTTGAAATAAACTTCTTTGTTATTTTCCTAGTTTTTACTTGTGGTAAATTAAGTGTTCTTTCTAAATATTCAGCACCAGGTCGATATAAATCACCTGCAGGACCATCTCGATCCATATTAAGAATATTTGTAACTAATGCTAATCCTGTATCTCCAGTTAATACGGCATGTAATTGATAAGCAGAGGAGGTGGCATCAAACCAAGTTGGATAACTTGATTTAAATTGAGATAATATTTCTAATGCTTCTTGCATCATAAATAATTCAGACGAAGGTATTTTATTAGCACCTTTCATATTCTTTTCTAAGAATGCTCTCATTCGTCCTAATTCAATGGCTGCTCTTTGCATTTCAAAACCATGTTCTGCAACATCAAATATTGCATGGTTCTTTTGATAAAGAATTATTTTCTTTCCACCAACATCACCTTTATCTAAAAATAATTTTGGTACTCCACCTCTATTATGTGCATAGACATGACCACCATTCATTCCTGTTCCATTGATTAACCAATCAATAAAAGGCATATCTAATTCTTCTTGAGTTAAAAATTCACTCTTTGGCCTTCCTGATAATTTCATATATTGACCAACAGAACCGAATAGCCATGCTACTCGTTCATTATATGGTAACTCGTTACTAATACCAAAATGATCTCTAAGAGAGTGAGCGAACTGTTCAAATCCATTTGGTCCTAAATCCTCCCAATTGGCAAATTCCCAAATAGCTTTACCTGCTTTACCTTGATAAGATGCAGATCCGTTTAAAGCATCAATTCTTAATCTATCTTGAGCTTTACGTTTCATATAAACAGGAGACATTCCACCTTCTTCAGTTTGATGATCTTCGTACTGTTTAATTGCTTCACCTGCAGCTAATGTATAAGCTGAGTCAGTTGTACCGTCTTTTTTAAATACAAGATCTAAACCACGATGTATTTGTGGAGTTGTAGCCATTCGACTAATCATCTTGTATATTTGGTCATTAATAACTAGAGGTTGTTTCTGCTCTCGCTTAATAAATTCTTCTGTATTCGAATAAACACCAAGTGGGTGACTGTTAACTTCGGCAGAATTTAAAGGTGCTGTTGTAACTCTATTTTTTAATTTACGTATGTTATTTAAGTTAGCTTTATCTAATAATTCTGGAGTTATTGGTTCTAACATGTGAACAGGATATAATTTACCACCTGCACTAGTTCTAAATGCTAATCCAAAGTCACCAATAATTTTTCCTTTTTGTAGTGCTTTAAGAAGTGCAATAAACTTTTCTTCATATTCCATTGCAATATCATTTGCAGCTTCATTTGATTCAGCACCTGGAATAACTCCGTTTTCATCCATGACACCAACGGCTTTTAAGAAGTTAACCGCTACGTGACCTAATTCAGTTGAGGGTGTAATACCTGATAAAGTTCTTTTAAGAACGTCAGGAGTAATACCTTCAATATTAAGGTTTTTAGCTACGTTATCCATAGCTTCGTCATATTTTGTATTTATATCTTTTGATTTACTTTCTGCATCTAAAGACTTTTCTTCCATTTGTCTTAAGACTTTGACACGTTTGGCAACCATTGGGCCGCCAGGCTTGTCAGATTTAGCTAGCTGTACATCGGGAACATAGAGCAAATCGTAGTTCTCGTTCACAGCACGTTGATGGGCTTTACCAGTGTAGATTTCGTCGAGTACAGAATTTACTGAGCGAAATCCATTACCATCTAATAGGTTTTTAAATGCCTCTATTAAATCTTTAATTCTTGATAAAATATAAGCAAGTTTTCCAGTATTGCCTCTAACTTTTTGAAGTCTTGCTGCAGTTTCTGCTAAGATTTCCATTGTCTTAGCTGCTCCATCAAGTTCAGGGTAGAGTTCATTAACTTCAGTTGCTATCTCCTTAGCTATTGGGTTATTTAAAATTGTAGACATTTCTTGAGGAGAAAGTTTATTTTCTACTGCGTGAAATATCTCGTGCAACACTTGTGTTTTTGTTGCATCACTTTTTAATGTTATAGCTTGTTGCCTTCTATAAAAGGCGTTATCAGAAGCATTTAGTTTTACGTCAAAACCTTCATTTAATGCTTCGTTAATAAGTGCAGTAATTTGAGATTCCCTTAATGGCATGTCCCAAACATTTTTATGCAAACTTTCCATCTTATTAGGACCAAAAGTCTTTTCAACTTTTTCTTGAAGATTAGATTTTTCTTGTACAACGTCAGGATCACCAGTTCTTAAGACTTTTTCTTGTACAGAAGTTTCTTTACGTGTTTCTGGGCCAAATTCAGTTAATTGCTGAATGTTATCTGCAAAATATTGTTTATGTTCAGGAAAATCTATTAAACCTTGATCGTAAATTGCACGTTTTTCTTCTCTGCTTCTAGCATCAGCAATTCGTGTAATTAATGATTTAATTTCAGTTTCAGGTGCACCTTCTATAGCAATATCACGTTGAGTTTCAGCTAAATTAATAGCAGATTGATATGCATATTCGTTCTTTATTACTTCTCCAGTAGGAGTAGCACCAGTTATTCCTTTATCATCAGCAACTTTCTTAATTTGCTTTTGTAATTCGTCTATTTTAGCTTGAATATTGTCATAATCAATAAAATCGTCAATGTTTCCTTGCTGACCTTGAATTTTAGCTTCAGTTTCTTGTTGTTTTTTACGTAATTGCTCAATTTCGTCCATTAAAACTTTAATATGTTTATATTCAGCTTTAGTTTTAATAGTCTTTTCAATTTCGGCTAATTGTTTACCTGTAAAACCTTCAGGATTGTTAGGATCTGTTTCCGTAGGTTGAGAAGGGGCTGTAATACCAGGTCTATTTCCGTATTTCTTAATAGAATTTTGTAATCTATTTCTTAAACCAGTTGCAGCATCGATAACAGCTGCTCCAATAGGTGCTGCTAACGAAGCACCTTGTGTTCCTGCACCTACTACAACACCGAGAAGAGATCTATTTAATCCTTGAGAGTATTGAGATTGTCCACCTGCAGATCGACCAGATAATCCTCTTAAAATTACTAATGGATTTAATGCTTGTGTATATTGACCAACACCACCTCTTATTCCAGCTCTATTAAAACGAGTAATAACATTCATTTTTCTCGCTAATTTGCCTAATTCAGGATTTATACTTTCTAAGTAAGCTATATCATCTTTACTAGCTTCATTTTTTACTTTATTTTTAGCTCTTTTCTCAGCAATTCTAAATTCTTCTGATTTTTTTACTTTACTATTGATCCCCTCTTTAATCTTAGACCACTGAATTTGATATTGGGAATGTAAATCATCTAAAGTTTCTTTTGAGTCATCTAGGTTGCTTATTTTTCTATCAGGATATTCATTAAATAATGCTTCAGCATCATTAGCTACATCTGATAATGCATCTTTATCTCCACCATGAATCATTTTTAATGAGTCAACTTCTGGCATAACTTCTTTAGCAGCTTTTAATACTCCAGGAGTTTCTGCAACAGTTCTTATTGTTCCACCTGCGAAAGCACCACCAATTGTAGCTTCTTTTAATCTATCAGCGTAAGTAGAAGCATCTTGTTCTGCTCCACCGTATGCTTCGGTTCTTAAAAATGTATATTCTTGAGCACCTTCGGTTATACCTTCAGTTGCCATAGCTGTAGCTATTTTACCTGCTACTTTTGCACCGTAAACTTTTGATGCTAATTCAACGACACCTTTAGCTCCCATTTTACCAAGAACATCTTTTGGAATACCTTTGACGAGAAGACCTAAACCTAAGTTTTCTATAGCAGCTGCAATTGTTCCACCTACAGTAGCTAATTTAATTCTTGTATTCTGATCTAAACCTTCGATCTCTTTCATGTTTTGGTTAACTTCACCTGCCAATAATGGCATAGACATAGCACCACCTGATGCAATCGAAGCTAACATTTGTGGACCTGATTCAGCTACTTTTTGAGCACCATATTGAGCCCAAGTTACAGGATTTAAAGATAAATGATCTGAAGTTAATGATTGGTAATTGAGAGCTTTAGCTTTATCTCTCATTTTATCTGTATTTATCTTAGTATTTTTAAGATTTTCTTCTTGTACATTTATGCCTTCTTGATCAACTGCTAGTGGTTCAAAACCTAAGGCTTCTCGTATTGGATTACCAATATATTTTCTACCTGGATCTGAAATTGCTCCAAACCAACCTTTTTGAGCTTCGACATTAGCTTCAGCTATATAATCCATAGTATTAGCCTGAGCCATTAAATCGCCGTGCTTAAATGCAGTTCCTAATGAAGTGTCACCTTGTACAGGTTGAGTAGGTACATTATTTTCGTTTGCTTGCAATTCTTGTATAGCTTTTGTTAAAGCTGTAGCATGTTGAACATTGCCAGCTGCATGCGCTTTACGTAAAGCACCTGCTAAGTCTTCATAAGTATATTGCATTATTTATCCGTTTGTAGTGTATTTTGACATTATTTCGTCAAGTGACAAATCTGCGTTTGATGTGTTATCTTGGGTTGCTGCATTGTTATTATTTGTATTTGGTTCTAACTTATCATCTTGTGTGTCCATGATTGTTTTTGTTCTGTCTCGAGCATTAACAACACCTGCCATTAATTTACCAGTTTGATCAAATCCTGCGATTGTTCCATATGTGTTGTACCAATTGACTTTCTGTTGAAAATAGTTTTCACCTAACTGCATAACATTAAGCCAAGAAGCTAATCTTTGTTTATTCATAGATTCATCTAATTTTGGGTTATATGCTCTACTAATTAAAAGCATACCTTCTTTCTGGGTAAACTGAGCACCTAGTGTTTCTCTTAATTGCTGCTGAATAACTCCTGCAACTTTTTCTTGAGCGTCAAGAGCTGTACTATCAAATATTGCAGCAATACCAAGAGATCCATCAGGATCAACTAACCTTGACATTGATTGAAAGAACTTCAACGGATTTGCACTCAAACCAGTTAAATCTTCGTCATCTAACCGTGTAATAATTTCGTTCATTACTTTCTTATTATTTTGAACAAGTGCAGGTTTATGTTCACCAACTTTCTTAGCAAATGTCTTATCGGCAGCTTGTTCAGATTTAGTTATAAATCCACCTCTTGTAGGGTGTTTAACGGCTCCTGACTTAGCTGCAGAAGCATTATAATTTTTCATTTCTTCAGCTGCATAAAGATCTCTAATTGCAGGTGAAACGTTTTCAATTTCTATTTGACCATTCATAGGATTCATACGTACAACTTGGCCATCTTTAAAATTATTTTCAGCTGTGCCACCTAACATAAAAGGTGCTTTATTATTGCCTCTTGCTATTTGTCTCTGTATTTGATTTTGCGTAAATTGAGCTGCATTTAATTTATCTTGCAAATTGAGCAACTTAGGATTCATTGCTCTAGCTTGTTCATTGGCTAAATTTGTTGCAGTATTTGCTGCTTGTTGTGCATTTTGCAACAAAGGATTCATGATATTAGCATGCTTCATATCTTGAAATTTTGCATTGTTGCCTAAATTTAAAGCACGCAAATTAGCTTTATTTACATCGCCTTGAGTTAAATTATTTATACCTATTGTTTCGTTTGCTAATTGTTTACCTTTATTAAGTAAATTTTGACCCTCAAGCAATTTAGGATTCATTTTAAGAGCTTGATTATTAGCAATAGTACCTGCTTGTGCCGTATTTTCTGAAATTTGTGTCTGAGCTGGTAATATATTGCTTGCTAAAGTATTGGCTAAAACTTGGCCTGTATTCGACAATCCAACACTTTGATTAGCAAGTGCAGGTGCTGCAATTTGTTCAGGCACTGTACTTTGATTAACAAATTCGTTAGTCATTGCTGCCGTATTAGCTACAGCATTTCCAGTATTAACAATATCATCAGAAATATCTTTTCTTACATTTTGTCTATTATTTGTGTATCTATCACGAATATTATCAGAATATTTATCAGCAGTTTCATAATAATCACCACCTTTAAAAGCATCACCAAGAGCATTTAATCTTCTTCCTATCGAAAGATTATTTGCTGCTTCTTCAGCTTTAGATATGCTAAAGTTTTTATTGACGTAGTCATAATCGCTCATGGTGTTTGGGTTGGACATACTTGACACAACATTTTTAAATCTTTGTAGATTTTTTTCTAAGTCAAATAAACCCATTTAATAACCTCCAAAACCAAACATACCTGCGCCTATTTTCATTGCTTGACCAATATTGTCAGCTTTAGAATTACCGAACTTAGACAGACCCATACCAGTATTAAATCCCATAAATGGATTTATTAAATTCATCATATTTCCTGCGTATTGCATTGGAAAATCGAAACCTTTGTAATATTGATTTTCGGCATCTGTTAGTGCACCTTGGTTGTAATTCATCATTGAGTCACCAAAGCCACCCATATAATCATTACCACCTTGCATTAAATTATTACCGTAACCTATGCCACCTTGAGCAAATTGGTTAGCTGACATCATGTTACCAAGATTTGCAGCTTGTTGGTTTACATTTGTATTAAACTGATTAACACCTTGATTAAACATTTGGCCACGAATATTAGCACCTGTATCTGCCATACGATCTGCTGCACCTCTAGTTGCTACAGCTCGTTCGACACCTGTTCTAGTATTATTTGTACCACCTGCACCTACAGCTGCTCTATCGATACCAGTTAAAGTATTTTCTTCTAAATTTCTGCCTACATCTCTATTTGCAGCATCAATCATGCCTTGTGTCATATCGGAATTAGCTAAATTATTCCCCATGTTAAAAGCTGCATTAGGATCAGACAAATAATTCTGTAAATCGTTAAATCCTTGTCCGTAACCTGCTGTATTAGCAAAGTTACTACTTGCTGTATCATATATATTTTGACCACCAGTTTGTGCTTGGTTGCCGATACCCTGAGCATTATCATAGGCTGCTTGCTGATAAGGATCTAAACCTGCGTATGTTTGACCACTATAAGCACCTTGTTCCATAGCATTGTTAAAATAAGGTAACATCTGATTGTAGACATTTTGCATGCCTGGAAAAGCAAAGTTATAACCTTGTTCTTGCCACGGATCTGCGTATTGCTCGGGCTTTTGTTTAAATAATCCGCCTAGAAAAGCCATTATAAACTCCCTGCTGTTAATCTTGTGTCAATCTCGTCTAAGATCTCTTTAATGCGGCTTAATGTAAGTTCTATCTTTCTAAGTTCTTCGAAAAGGTATAGATCGGTAGACTCTTTGTCCGCAGGTGCTGTTGTCCTTACATAAGGTTCTTGTTTAGTTGTATATGCCATTATTACCTCGAGCTAAGCATTGTTATATCAAAATCAATTCCACTTAAATTGTAGTAGTTACCTGATGTTTCTTCGACCTTATAAGCTATTAGTCTTCCGTTAGCTCTCGCATCTACTTTGTATTCACTGCCAGGAGTAAATGTAGTTGATGTATAAGTTGCAGTAGAAGCTGTAGGTAAATCAGTAAATCCTAATTTAATATCTACAGTATGTGCATTATTGGTAACTCCAATTTGTGGAACTGCACTATTTAATTGTTTCATAGATCGGAGAGGGGCTTGAGTTTCATCAAGATCAACACCTAACCTTTCTACATAAGATGTTTTAATTGTTTCTGAATGTGGTGTAGTTACAACGGATCCTGAACGTAAAAGGTCAACTGCATAAACTCTTGAGTCAGATAAACTATTAGATGTATTTTTAATTCCTACCATTGCAAGTACATCTTTTGTAGCTGAAGACGAATATGTCATAGCTGCACCTGCAATATTCGGAAGATCCATAAATCCCCAAGTATTATTTCTTACGTTAAAAACTGCTGCTTTATTACAATAATTAGTAGAAGTAAAACCTAGTGAACTATCAGTAGAGACATAACAGAAATATACTAAATCGAGCATAGAGTCATAAGTCACAAAGAACTTATCAGCTTTAGATCTATCCATTTCACTATATATTTTACGTCTTACTCTATCATCAGCTAGAGATTGTTTCTGAACTCCGTTATGAGTGTAAATATCATTATAACCAAAAACGTAATGTGTATTACCTATTGCTGCTATACAGTTTTTAGCAATAACACCATCATCATGAAATAAATCTCTAAATGAGAATATTAGTGATGAACCTGTAAATTCCATTACTATTGATTCAGTCTGCGTATAGATAATAAATACGTTACCCATTGCTAAACCATCTTCAATCGCTGTACGAGCATTACCAATAATGTTTTCACCTGCACTATTTGTAGTACTTGTTTCGTCCCAATCTATATTTGATTTAGAAGTTCTGTATTGTACAGGATCTGACCATTTGACCATAGTATCGTAAGTTGTGCCTGCTTTTGTTACATTAAGTGCAACAAAGAAATCTTTATAAGATCTTATTGCTTTAGCGTAAGTAGTTGAGGCCCAACCAGTAGCTGTAGTCATAAGAGCGTAAAGTGTATCACCTTGTATATCTCTTACATACGGTGTTAAACCTGATCTGCATAAGACAGAAAAACCTGCAAGTTCTGTGTGAGTCCAAGGTGTTGTATCAGTACCACCTGTCGAAACTGCTGAAGGTGTAACATTAGCAAAAGTACCACCTACATAATCAAAAGCAGATTTATCAACATTAGCAACAACAAGAGTTGAACCATTAACTGGGTGATTATACGAAGCCATTAACCTAGCATTGTCATCATTCGTGTTTGCAGTACCACCATTCCAGGCAAATCCAAAGCTATCCCAACTGCCAAGAGAACCATCAGACCATACCCAATTAGCAGGTGATTGAACTTGGCTATAAAGACTTTTAAATGCAGGTGCTCTTACAGCCTTACCTTCATCGAATATAACATTCAATCCATCACTGAATGCAGTTAAAGGTAAATCGTATGCATTACGATCTGTAATTATTCCTGCGTCTCCTAAATTTCGTAAAGGTAAGTTAACCATAATTTATGTCTTTATAATGTAGTTAAGAATTATTGTTGGCTGCACACTTGAGTGAGCTGAACTAGCGTTTGCTGCACTTACTGAACTTACGGAACCTGTAGAAGTTGTGTTTCCAATGCTACCACTAACTTGTACGCTGCTTGTACTTTTTGATTGTCCTGAAGCAAAGTTACCTGACGGTGTTGATCCTGAGATATCATGGAAGTTATCTAGTCCGTATGACAGTGTGTGACTGTGACTATCACCTGTAAAACTGTGATTGTGTTGGTTCATAGTAAGCGTATGAGAGTGACCTTTTTCACCTGACTGCGCTCCAGTCAAAGTAACACTTTGTGCACCACCAGTGGCTCCGAGAGTTGAACCATCAGGTCCATAGGTTGATGTTAAGTTAGAAGCACTTGACTCTTTACCTGCTATAGTACGCCCACCTATATTAGGGAGGTTGAATGTACTTGAACCATTACCTGCACCGTATGTAGTTCCTATAGCAGCAAAGAGAGTTGCATAAGTAGTTCTTGATACTGCTGATCCGTCTGCTAATAGCCAACCTGTAGGAGCTGAGGATCCTGCGTAAGCAGTTAAAGCACCTGACGGAACGTAGTTAGTAGATGCTGTATTTATGGCTGTGTGAGTAGCCGTGACTGCACCAGTTACGTTAGGAAATGATGCTTTAATAGTAGATTTTAGTAGTCTTAAATGATCGTCACCCTGAGCTACGTTATCTGAAGCGGTAGGGTTAGACGCATTTAAGCTATCTATATAAGTTCCTGTTTCTAATCCCATGTCTAGATTCCTTTCTATTTGGGGTGAAAATTTGTCATAGAAGACGAACAACAACGCTTTAGCGAAATTTTTAAAAGCGATTTATTTTGTTTTTATTGATATTGACGAAAAAAGGATCGTTTAAATTTAAATTTTTATAATATAATGCATTGTTTTTATTATATTTTTTAATTCGTCGAATAAATAAATTAGATTATATATCTTATTGAAATGAAATCGAATAAAAGCTTTTCGACGATTGATAAAAATATTTTTTGATAAAATACGATTATAATTTCGAACGCATATTTTAATATATTATGGAATAAATATAAATTTCGACATTAAACATTGGAGAATAATAAAATGAAATTATCAACGATCGAATATAAAATATTAATTAGTGCGATTGAAACATATCAAAATTTAATCGACGATGGATATAATTTAAAATACGATGATGGTTCAGATTTAATCGAAATAAATTCAACGAATTTTTATGATAAAGTTCAATATAATAAAATCGATAAATTAAGAGTTGAATTAAATCGAAGAGTTAAAAATAAAATTAAAATCGAAGAAACAAATGAAAAAATCGAACAACGTTGGAATAAATTAATATTAAATTAAAAATAAAATTGACGACTTAATTGTCGTCTTTTTTTTCGTTTAAAGTTCGTACGCAAATTTCAATCTATTATGGAAAAAATAATTTAATTTATAATGGAGACTTAAATGCCTAAGACTTTAAATATCGAAAATGAATTAATAATCGCAACAGTAACTGGATCAGTTGCTTGCGACGTTAAAACTCAACGCGAATGGTATAGAAAAAATATTAATAATATTATATCGATTTGTGATGAAGGTTTGAAATATTTTAAACTTGAAAACGAAAAAATTAAATTTCATTTTAGAAATATTCGTGGTCGAACTCGTGGCCAATATTTTAATTTAAATAAAAAAGTTGAAGTATGTTTAAAAAGTTTAAATTTAAACGATGTTGCGAAAACGATCATTCACGAATTAGTCCATGCCGATCAATATAAAACTGGTCGACTAAAGACTAAAGGCGTAAAATCTGTTTTTAATAAAAAAGAGTTTAATAATAAAACGAAGACTCATGAAGAATATTTAAATTTGCCATGGGAAATCGAAGCTCGAACAAAAGCCGATGAAATTACGCCTAAAATTTTGGATAAATTATTTCCAAAAAAGTCGAAGAAAAAATAAATAAAATTGAGCGAGAAATCGCTCTTTTTTTTCGTTATATTTCGTACGCAAATTTCAGCCATTTATGGACAACTTATTTATAACGGAGTTTAAAATGGATTATTTATATTTTATTACGATTTTAATTACTAAATTTTTAACGTCATTGTTTTTAATAATCGGCACAATTTTTATGGGCTATTCAGCGATATATTTTGCAACGATTCCTGATATTCAGTGGTTATCATATATCTGTGCGATATTATTTTGTTATTTAGTTTTCGTTACGATATGGGCATCAGATAAAGTCCTTGTCGCACCAGTTTATAACGAATATAAATGGACGAATAAACCAGACGTTTTAGATCGATTACAAAAAGAATTTAACGAAGCACAAAAAGAATTCGATAAGATATAATCGACTACACTATAAGAGGCATCGACGTATGTCTCTTTTTTTT
>TARA_Y200000002_G_scaffold370043_2_pt1 | contig 23349 bp, 22 predicted proteins | sample TARA_Y200000002 | Tara Oceans TARA_Y200000002 (sample SAMEA2619388) | marine metagenome | biome: marine biome (ENVO:00000447); feature: surface water layer (ENVO:00002042); material: "saline water (ENVO:00002010), including plankton (ENVO:xxxxxxxx)" | depth 5 m | reverse complement strand
CAAAATTTCATTGCCTCTACATCTTTGTTATAAAGAAGAGGCGAACCCGCTTTTACCTCATCACCTTCTTTGACGGACAACTTGAATCGAACGCCTTGGAAATCAGAGGGTTTAAGAGCTGCAGTGGAGATGGAATGAGGGGTGCCTAGTTCAGGATTGGTTTCCCCTACGAGATCAATATTGACGCCTCGCTTAATCGTAACTACGTTTGACATGTATGCAATTCTGATGGTCAGTTAATACGTAAAACCAAGTGGTTTACAACAATTTTGTATCTGATTACCTAAAATAAGACCTAAAGATAATAATTTTCGATGGTGTTTTTTCGGTCTTTTATAACTTTTTATCGGAAAAATTACCCCTGGCTTAATTCTATTCCAGGCCAAAGCCTAAGATGGGCTTATCTCAGTAGATTTATCTCAACAACATTGCATCGCCAAAAGAGTAAAACCTGTACTCAGAAGCTATGGCATGAGCATATATACGATGCATTTCTTCCAGACCCACGAAGGCAGCTACCAACATGAGAAGGGTACTTTTTGGAAGATGAAAATTGGTGATTAGTGCATCAACCGCTTGGTAATGGTACCCTGGCGTAATAAAAATATCCGTGCTACCGCTTCCCGCTTCAAATTTTCTATTAGCCACAGATTCAACATCCATAGTTAATACTACCACCGACTCTAAAACCCGAACACTGGTAGTGCCCACCGCCGTAATATGGGGTGTATTATTCAATCGCTCAACGACCTCTTCAGGTAAAAAATACCTCTCTTCATGCATAATATGCTCTTGAATTCGCTCGGTCTTAACAGGTGCAAAGGTACCCATGCCCACATGTAACGTGAGTTCTTCAACAGAAATACCAGAATCAGCAATACGCTGCATTAATTCTGGGGTAAAGTGCAAGCCTGCAGTAGGCGCCGCCTTGCTTCCCTCATCTTTGGCATAAACGGTTTGATACTCCTCTGATAACGCTTCGTTTTGTGCAATATAAGGAGGTAAAGGGGTATGCTTAAATGGCGCAAAAACTGCGTCGCTAAGTGAATGAGAAAGTTTCAATATCCGAAGTCCATCTTCGGTTATTGAGAGCACCTCGGCATGAAGGTTCTGTGCCAACAGTACTCTTTTTCCCATTTTAAACTTTTTTCCAGGTCTAACCATTGCCAGAACCTGATACGCACCTAACGTATCCAACACAAAAATTTCTGTTTTTCCACCCTCAAACAATAAACGGCATTTTTCGACCCGTGAATTATTTAAGACCAGTTTGGTATCCGCCTCTAGCAAGCTATCTAATTCGTAAAAGTAGCGATCTTGAATACGTTGAGTTGCACGGTCATACACCAACAATTTGGCGTGATCTCTAGGGTGGGCCGGCTCTTGTGCAATCAGTCGCTCCGGTAATTCGAAATCAAAATCGTGTATTCCTAAACTCATACAAAAAGCAGCTTATCAGGCGCTAGATTCAGAGACTTTTTGATACGTCAATATAGAAGCTATTTTTTTCGTTAAACCTTCTGGTCCTATGCCCACTTCATCGTGTAGTTCACGCTGGGTTCCATGTTCGATAATTCTATCTGGCAAACCCATGATGTGCAGCCTAGGTGGATGATTTTTATTTTCATAGGCCGATATATCCGCTATAGAATCCATGTCTAATGTAGCATAATATTCAGCGACTGCACTTCCAAACCCACCTACCACCGCTGCATCTTCCAATGTAATAACGTGGTCAAATTTCATTGCAATTTCGTTGAGTAATTGTATATCTAAAGGTTTAGCGTATCGCATATCATAATGCGCAATGTGAATCCCCTCGGCAGCATATGCCTCACAAACTTGAATAGCATATTTACCAATAGGACCAAATGTTGCTATAGCAACGATCTCGCCATCCTTAATTTTTTTGCCTTTACCAATGGGCATTGACTCAAAATGCTCTCTTACACTCATGCCGGTTGATGCTCCTCTTGGATAGCGAATAGCCCATGCCGCTTCATCATACTCTGATGCGGTAAACATCATATCTCTGAGATCCTGCTCATTCAATGGCGAAGAAATAATCAAATTCGGAATCGAACGTAAATAACTTATGTCATAAGCCCCATGATGTGTTGGTCCGTCAGCACCCACCACGCCCGCGCGATCAATACAAAAAACAACGGGTAGTTTTTGAATAGCTACATCATGAACCAATTGATCAAAACCACGTTGTAAAAAGGTAGAATAAATGGCACAAATAGCTTTTTTACCCTGAGCTGCTAAACCTGCCGCAAATGTAACGGCGTGTTGTTCCGCTATGCCAACATCGAACGCTCGATCTGGAAAAGCGTGCATCATAGGCAGCAAACTAGAACCACTTGGCATGGCCGGTGTCATGCTAACGATTTGTTCGTTTTTTTGAGCTAGTTGAACTAACGCCTCGCCAAATACATCTTGATACTTTGGGGCTTTCACATTCACCGATGGTGTAGCTAATGATTTACCCGTTATTTTGTCAAACGGTGAACTTTGAGCATGCCACTTAGTTTGCTCTCTCTCAGCAGGTGCAAAACCTTTACCCTTGACAGTAACTACATGCAGAAGCTTGGGTCCTTTAACATTTTTCAAGTCTTCAAGCGTTTTTCTAAGACCATCAACATCATGACCATCAATAGGCCCATAATATTTGAAGCCAAAAGAACGGAACAAGGACCCTGGAGTTACCGCCGCGGTAATGGCCGACTCTAAACGTGAAGCTATTTTACGCATGGTATCACCGGCCGCCTTAAAATGTCCTAACAGGTCATAAATTTCGTCTCGAACCCTGTTAAACGTTTTACTGCTGGTTATATCCGCTAAATATTCGTTCAAAGCACCCACATTGGGATCAATGGACATATTATTGTCATTGAGTATGACTAACACATCTTTATTCATGAACCCAGCGTTATTAAGCGCTTCAAAAGCTTGCCCACCAGTCATTGCGCCATCGCCGATAACAGCGACTACTTTATTACCTGTACCATCAAGGTCATTTGCTACTGCCATACCAAGGGCAGCTGAAATGGAAGTAGACGAGTGACCTACTCCAAATGCATCATGCTCACTTTCCGAACGCTTCGGAAAACCCGATAGACCTTCATAGGTACGGTTTGTATGAAATTGATCTCTTCTACCCGTCAGAATTTTATGCCCGTATGCTTGGTGTCCAACATCCCAAATAATACTATCATTAGGTGAATTGTAGACATAATGCAATGCAACTGTTAATTCAACCACACCCAGAGAGGCTCCAAAATGACCTCCATGCACCGAGACTGTATCTATTATAAATTGACGTAATTCGTCTGAAACTTCTCGCAACTGTGTCATTGAGAGCTTTTTTAGATCCGCAGGCGATTGAATATTCTTTAATAAGGGACCCGCTGAAGAAACAGACACTAAAGACTCGTTATTCACTGTATGATTGGTTGAATCCATGGTTTAACCCAGAAATTAATTCGAACTAGATTGAACCTCTTGAATTTTTAACTCTGCTTTATCTAATAAATCAGAGCATTTTTTTGAGAGTTCAACCCCTTTTTGATACAGTTCAATAGACCTTTCCAAAGACACATCATCTTTTTCCAACTCTTGAACTATATGTTCCAATTCTTTTAAAGCTTGTTCAAAGCTTGGTCGTTCCCTTTCTGTGTTATTTTCTACATTCATTTCTTGCATAGTTACAAAATACCACCTATTCCTCTAAAGAAAAAACGAGGGATTCTTCCCTCATAAATTCATTAACTAACTAATCGGAAATTAAAACTCATGCCATAAACACTATCTAAGATACTGCTTTATAGTACTTAAGCGAGGCGGAGCCCCCAGAGGTTCTGGCTTTTAGTCCTGGGTTACCTTTTTAGCACATATTGATCCTCCGCTAGTAGCTACTTCGGCTTGGCCTTCGATATTTTCAAGTCGTATTACCCAGCTTGATGTACGAGTATACTGGTTTCCAGCTAGGTTTTTAGTACTAATGGAACCCCCTGAAGTTCTGGCATTGAGCTCTGTATTAACCGGCGTTTCAATTTCAAAAGCAATACTCACGTTATTACCACCTCGTAACCACCCCATATTACTTTCTTTTTCAGCTTTTGCCACTATTTTGCCCTGAATTTCTTCTATAGTTATAAACCCGTTATCTAAATTTGCATTTTGAGGATCTCCTTCCATTCACGTAAACAATCGCGTTTACGGTAACCTTAGTCGTTTTTTTCTAATTACTTCGATTCGTCCACCACTCGTAGACACTTCCACCTCGGCATAATCACATACAGTAAAATCTTGTGAGGCATACGGTGATTGAGCAAAAGCTAGATGCGAGAAGCTCACAAAAAATAGGCCTAATACAGGGGGGGGAAATATGCTTGATCGTTCTAACTGTGTCAGGTTTTTGAGGTTGGAGATGCATAATCTTGGTGTTTATAGGGTTTCTTTGAGGTCATTTGGCCGTAACTTTTTAGCCTTTTTTGCTATGCTGTTATGTAGCTATTTCGTTCTTCTTTATTCTTTGACTTATTCTTGTGTTTATAAGCGTTTACTAAAGCTTTGGCTCCTCAAATCTGCTTTAGCTGGAAGCTTAAGTGCCTAAATATGCACTCATAAGTGGACACATGAAACAATACGGAATGAATAGAAATAGGTTACTGTTAGGTGGATAATTTGAACGAAACTCGTACCTTTGCTAATCCTATATCTGTTTGTGCTTAAGATCAATTGGTTAGTTTTCCCTCACTCCTCGTCATTAACAATTAATTGGAAGTTAAAAAGCCTTACTTATCTCTATGAAATTACCGTTTGTTTTTGCTAAGCGATTTGTTGCTGGCGAAGAATTTATATCAAGCGTACCCGCTGCTAAACAACTTAATCAAGCCCATCATCAGCTTACCCTTGATTTGCTTGGAGAAAATGTACCCTCTCGTTCACAGGCTGACCACAATGTAGAGGCCTACATTAACGTACTCAAAGGGATTGAGCAACACAAATTATTGAGTGGAATCTCTATCAAGTTAACCATGCTTGGATTAGATATTGATGTGGAGTATTGTGCAGATAATCTGTTTACTCTAATGGAACATGCACGATCACAAAATCAATTTGTTCGAATTGACATGGAGGGCAGTGCATATACCGAACTTACCTTGGATTTGTTCAAACGAGCTCATGCCAAATACGGCGCTCAACATGTAGGTACCGTAATTCAAGCGATGCTGCATAGAAGTAAGGAGGATATTGCTGAATTAGCTGGTTTAGGGGCAGACGTTCGGCTAGTAAAAGGAGCGTACAAAGAGTCTAGATCAAGAGCCTATCAGCAAATGTCCAATATTCGAGAGGCCTTTAATGTGTATGCAGAAGTGCTGATTAATAACACTTCTTTTCCACGATTTGGCACCCACGATGACCAACTTATCCGTGCGGTTAGATCCTACTTAGCAGACCATGATATCCCCTCTTCTAGGGTTGAATTTCAAATGCTTTACGGCTTGCGAGAACAAGGCTTAATTGATCTCAACAGGCTTGGTTATCCTACACGGGTATATATGCCTTTTGGTACGGATTGGTTTCCATATTTTAGCAGAAGATTAGCCGAGAGAAAAGAAAATATTTGGTTTGTTATTAGTACTTTATTTAAGCATTAACAATAAAACAAGCAAGACAGTCCTGTTTCACTAAGGCGGGATTATGAAAATCCCATATAGGTACTTTCGTTCGTTACACATTGATTTCTTCACAACTACTTGTATGATTAGGGTCCCCCTTGTCATAACTATTCTTATAGCTGTGATAGGTGCTAGCTAACTTCCGCTCATAGGTACGCTTCATGCGGACTCGGCTTCTGTTATAACTTGGCTAAAGGGCATGGCAGACCACCCCACTCTACAAAGCGGCAGTGGGCGGGAACGTTATCGCCAACGCTATAAGTCGACCAAAAAATGGTGGGATTTTGTTCAAACTAGTCGGTTTCCTGTTGTTTTATCCGAAGTTCCTGTAGATTAATGGTGTTATCTTTATAGTATTGACATAAACCAGGTGTACTAATTTAACCCTCAATCAACCTAACCTCCTACCTTATGCCAGATTCTGCTCCTTTCCGTGCTTGGGATGAATATTCCAAATATAGCCCTGATGAGATGCGAGCACGGTCTAATGATTTTTATAAACTTGTAAAAAAAAGACGGAGTGTTCGGGCTTTTTCGTCGGAAAAAGTCCCGTTGGAAGTACTCGATGCGTGTATAAAAAGTGCTGGAACAGCTCCTAACGGGGCGAATAAACAACCCTGGCACTTTGTAGTGGTTACCGATTCTCAGGTCAAAAAAAAGCTTCGGATTGCGGCTGAAAAAGAAGAACATTTGTTTTATAATGGACGAGCTACTCAGGACTGGTTACAAGATCTTGAAGCCTTTCAAACTACCGAGGAGAAGCCATTTCTAGAGGAAGCACCTGCACTCATTGCTGTTTTTAGTGCGAGTTATGCCCATAAAGTTGGCGGCGCTAAAGAAAAGCATTATTACGTGAAAGAATCGGTTGGAATTGCCACCGGTATTCTTATCACCGCCTTGCATAATGCGGGACTCGCCACCCTAACACACACACCTAGCCCTATGGGGTTTTTGAATGAAGTGCTTAACAGACCTTCCAATGAAAAGGCGTTTTTATTATTGGTTTGTGGGTTTCCAAGAGAAGGGGTAAAAGTGCCGGAGATTCAAAAAAAGTCCTTAGATGAAATTAGAACGATTATCTAGGAATATAGTGGTTCGTCTGAGATTCGTTGCGACGGCCAACTGGCACTCATCAACCAGTTAAATCTGTACATAATACAAGCGTATGAAAGAGAAAAGCACCACCACCAAACTAACATTGCGCCGGGAATTGAGTGAGTGGGGAATCATTATTGCTGTCTGGCTTATTTTGTATATCGGAGGGTGGCATACCAAGGTGATTGGATTTGCACAACGCATACTACTTAGTATGCATATCATTCAACCCAAAATAACAGATGCTGATATCCAAAATTATGACGATTTACCCGCTAATTTTGAACTGGCCAACTATAATTTCTATCTAAGTGATGAGCTTGGCGATCCTGTGTCGTTGGCCGGTTTTAAATGTAAAACTATATTCATGAACTACTGGGCTACTTGGTGTCCACCTTGCATAGCCGAAATGCCCAATATTCAGGCTCTATATAAGGATAAGACTCGAACCGCGGGAACCAAAGAACAGGTCGTTTTCATGATGGTTTCACTGGACGAAGACCCTAAGAAGGCACTGACTTTTATTGAGCGTAAAGGATACAATATACCGGTTTACTTTCCGCGCTCCCGAAAACCTCCTATTTATGATACCTCCGTCGTACCGACGACCTATGTAATTAATAGCAATGGATACATTGTCATGAAAAAAAAAGGCATGGCGCAATATAACACGCAACACTTCAAAGACTTTTTACAGAATTCCTCTGACTATTCCATGGATGCAGAAAGCCTATCGGACCAAAAGGCAGTACATTAATGCAATTAGTACAGGACATAAAAGTAACGCCCTGGGTGTACGATCATTCTGAACCAAAAGCTCGATTTACTTTGGGTAGGAAAGGAACTCGCCCTTTTGTGTGTTTTGGGGTAAATCCAAGCACGGCCACTCCAGAGCGCCTAGACCCTACTGTCGCCTCGATTGCTAGATTTGCTGAGGAACACGGATATGATGGCTGGTTGATGTTGAACCTGTACCCTCAAAGAGCCACCAATCCTGATAAAATGCATAAAAGATTTCAGCTGGTACTTCATCAAGAAAATGTACACTGGATTCGACATTATTTGTACGAATTTAGTCAACAATCACGGGTTCATGTATGGTGTGCATGGGGGGCTTTAATAGAAAAACGCCCTTATTTACTTCGATGTTTATCGGATATTCACGATGCGATTAAGGATTTGAGCCCTCATTTTTATACTAGAGGGACTCATTCAAAAAATGGCCATCCACATCATCCATTGTACCTTCGTAAGAACGCGCCATTGGAGAATTTTGACCTAGGTGACTATCTACAAAAAGCCTTGAACCGTTAAGAATGCTTGTAGATTCAAACCAAATACACAATGATTACAATGTTTGATTTAGCAATTGCTAGGATAAAGGCTTCATACGAGATAGTGATAGGGCCTGAAGCATCCATTTTGGTAGTGATTTTTCGGGATCTCTCTTGGTCATATCCACAAACAGGCCAAACTTTTTAGCGATTGGAACCTTATGAGTTTCTACAAACTCAATTAACGTCCCATCTGGATCTTCAATGTAGGTAAATCGGCCTGCTGCTTCTCCCATATCAAAACTACTCGCACTATCGACAGTAAAGGAATATCCTTTCGACTCACACTCCTCTTTAAGTGCGTCCATTCCTTGAACGTCGAAGCAAAGGTGAATAAATCCTGGATCTCCCCAATATCGGTTATGGAATAATTTTTTTGGGGGGCTTAGTTTGGCCTCGGTATCGATGCGTTGAACCAACTCAATTTCAGTTGGTCCAAAAAGTGCACTGAATCCCCCTTTTCTGGGCTTTGAATGTCGAACTAAGCATCGTCGATAGTAAACATCTGCCCCATTAAGCCCTTCAAAATCATCGCAAATCCCTTCCTCATCATAGATAACAGTATCGTATCCAAGAATATCTCGATAAAGAGTTAGGGATCGATCTATATCCGTCGAGCCAATCAGCGCACCGGTCACCCCCCCTGTGAGCATTCGCTCTTTTTTCCGAAAAAAAGATTGCCCCTGAATGACCTGAAAAAGATTCCCATGAAGATCTTTAACGAAAAAATGTGGTTCTCCTATTAGATTATTGCACAGTGAGGTGACCACATTTAAGCCCTTCATATTGAACTCTTCGTAGCTCTTTTGAACGTCCACGCTTTTAATTTTTGCGGCGTTAATACCAAGATCGCCTAAGTAAACTTCTCCTTCCATTGCAGTAGGTCTTCGAGAGGTATATTGCCATATTTCAAAGCCTCCTCCACCGCGCATACTTAAGCTTAGGATGGCCCGGCGATCATGAGGCTTACCACCTGTGTAAGGGAGCATGAGATCAGCCGTCGCTTCGTCGTCAAATACTTGAATATCCATGCCAAAATGGCGCCGATACCACTCTGTCGTTTGTACTACATCCGTGTTTCCGATACCAATTTGTTGAATACCGGAGATTACTTTAGGGCGATTCATAGCTAGTTTTAGATATAATTTATGTGTGTTTTGATTTTTGTTTCCTTGAAATAAATTCTCTTGGTGTTAAGCCCGTTTCGGTCTGGAAGGCTCGATAAAAGGTGATACGGTTTCTATACCCTCTCATCAACAAGACCTAATCTATTTGTACGTCTTACTCAAGCATGATTTTTTGGGATGCATAAATAGGAATACCGGTAAAAATACTATTGCAATAAAATACTTTCCCAACTCCAATAAAACAATTCTTTAGCTAAGACCAATAATGAGCACTTATTTTGTTAAGAGCCGCTACGAATGTAGCCTCAAACAACTATATACTATAAAGCACCTTAATTCTAAGCAAAACGATCTGCCAATCGGTTAATTAGGTAACCCGACTCTTCTAGTGCCTTGGTCGCAAATGATCCAAAAAAATCAGTAACCTGTTCAAACTCTTTAACAAACCCTTCACGATCATTGTTTTTTACCATCTCCGCTAGTAGTGCATGATGTTCAAAAAATCTAAGTAATAGGGCTCGTCTTTCGTCATTAGAAAAAACAATATCTGCATATAATTCCGCGCTTTGTGCAAAGATTCTTCCCGTCATCATGAGCTCGGCGCGATAAATGGGAGACGAATAATCCAACATATCATTGGGATTAAGATCATAATGCTTCATAAAAGAGCCATGCAATAAAGCAACAAAATGTCGCAAGCCTTGAACCAAATGCATCACATGATCGTGTTTTTCGGCCTCCGCCTCAATTAACCTTATGCCCCAAAGTTCACATTGTTCTAAAAACCATTGGCTTTGCTCGGTCTGCTGTACCGGACACGCCACCATAAGTTGTTTAGAGAGATTCTCTACATCAGGGCCGTGCATTGGATGCAAACCCAAAATAGGACCGGTATGAATGGCTTTCATCTGATCTATAGGTCGCTGTTTATTTGAGGTGAAATCAGCCAAAATTACATGTTTTGGAAGCCTTCCCTCTAACCTCTGAATAACTGATTCTGTCACATGAATTGGAACCGTAATAATAACCATATCGGCTGTCTCTAGGGCTTCATCTAATTCATACCAGTTACTTTTATCTATACTAGTTGTCTTGTGTCCGGTTTGATCTGAAATACGCTTGTACAACTTACCCATACCGCCGTCGCCCCCAATATAAATGATATGTTTAGCCTCTTGGGTAGACCTTGGGAATGCCGCTTCAGATTGACGCTGCCTTGAAGAACCCATAATTAAGCGTAAAAAATCCTCTGCCCAGGTGGGGTCTATTCCCCTTTCCTGAGCTAATTCCTTAAAGGCAGCCGTCTTTTCCTGTTCTCGTTTAGGAACGAAAACAGGTAACTGATGCACTAATTTTGTTTCCGTAACTTGTTTAACGATATGTCCGCGCTCAACCAATAGATCAAGTATTTGCTGATCTATTGAATCTATTTGATCGCGAAAAACTTCTAGATTTTTGTTTTTATATGGCATACAGTTTCTTCCACTCTAGTTCTAAACTCTCGCTATAATACGCCATGTGTATCTGATTTACCAATTCTTATACAATGAATTTATCCTGTGGGACACTTGTTAAAGAAAAAGGCCTTACCTTTATTTAATTAGTTTATCACATGTCTGAATTCAAGCTTCAATCCCCTTTTAACCCAGCAGGCGACCAGCCTCAGGCAATCAAAGAATTGACCGAGGGAATTCTAGCAGGCGACCGTTTTCAAACTCTTTTAGGGATTACTGGATCCGGAAAAACACGAACCGTAGCCAGTGTAATTGAACAGGTTCAACGACCTACCTTAGTCATGAGCCACAACAAAACTTTGGCCGCGCAGCTATTTCGCGAACTAAGTGATTTTTTCCCCGAGAACAGGGTCGAGTTTTTTATTTCCTATTACGATTACTATCAACCCGAGGCATACATCTCTTCGCAAGATAAGTTCATCGAAAAAGATTTATCCATAAACGAAGAAATCCAGCGCCTTAGGTTGCGCGCCACCAGCTCATTACTTTCCGGACGCCGCGATGTCATTATCGTTTCGTCAGTGAGTTGCATTTATGGCATTGGTTCTCCCTCAGAATATGAAAAACTCATCATCACCTTAACCGTTGGGACAGAAATTCCCCGTAATACCTTACTCTATGACTTAGTAGATCTCCATTACACCCGAAAGGATAATGATTTTCACCGCGGTGTTTTTAGAGTTCGCGGCGACGTGGTTGATGTGTTTCCGGCCTATTCTGACGAGGGTTTACGTATTGCTTTTTGGGGCGATGAAATCGAACAAATGTCAATTTTTAATGTTGAAACCGGCTCAATCGTGGAGCAAGTTCAAGAATTCCGGATATATCCTGCTTCCCATTATGTTACTTCGAAAGGTCGGCAAGAAGAGACTATAAAAGCTATTAGAGCTGAGTTAACCGAACGGGTCGATGAGCTTTTGGACCTTGATAAGTACCTGGAAGCTAAAAGGCTTGAACAAAGGACTCTGTTTGACTTAGAAATGATCCAAGAAATAGGGTATTGTAGTGGAATTGAAAATTATTCTAGGCATTTAAGCGCACGAAAGCTAGGTGAACGGCCTTATTGTCTCATTGATTATTTCCCGGAAGATTTTTTACTGGTAGTGGATGAAAGCCATCAAACCGTGCCACAAATAAATGCCATGTATGGCGGGGATCGTTCTCGAAAAACTGAATTGGTCGAACATGGTTTCCGATTACCCTCGGCGTTGGATAACCGGCCCTTAACCTTTCAAGAATGGGAGAGAATGATTAATCAAGCCATTTTTGTAAGTGCTACACCCTCAGATTATGAATTGGTAAAAAGCGATGGTGTATTTACTGAACAAATTATCCGGCCTACTGGTTTAATGGAGCCTGTTTTAGAGGTAAGGCCGCTTGGAAATCAAATAGACGATCTTTTAGAAGAAATTCGTCTACGTGTTGCAAAAAAAGAACGCGTCTTGGTAATCACTTTAACGAAAAGACTTTCTGAAGAGTTAAGCGCATACTTGAAAGAAATAGGTATTAGCGCCGCTTACATGCATAGCGAACTTGATGCTCTTGAACGAATAGAGGTTTTATACAAGTTTCGTAGAGGTGATTTTGATGTACTGGTGGGAATAAACCTTTTAAGAGAAGGTATTGATATTCCAGAATTAAGCTTAGTGGCTATCATGGATGCTGATAAAGAAGGCTTTTTGCGCTCTGAAACCTCTCTATTTCAGATTGTTGGGAGGGCTGCGAGAAATGTAGGTGGTAGAGCCATTATGTATGCTGATAAAATAACAGAAAGCATGCGTAAAGTGATTGAAGAAACAGATCGGCGGCGAGAAATCCAAATGGCCTACAATGAGAAACATGGAATCACTCCAGAAACCATACAAAAAGAGCTTAAACCGTTGGTTGACCCTGCCCTTATTTCCACCCAAAAAGTAGACTTTTCTAAAGAAGCAGAAGCAGCAGCCCAGTCCGATTACATGGAAAGTATTAGAGTTGATGATAAAGGGCTATCTTATAAAGCCAATACCGCCATGAATGAAGTTCATTTTGAGTCAAAGGATAAGCTTTTAGACCACTTAAGAATGACTATGCTACATGCGGCAAAAAATATGGAATTCGAGGAGGCTGCTAGAATTCGAGACCAAATTGGCAAATTGGAAGAAGAGCTATAGTTTTTTTGTAGAATGTATTACTGGTCTCTTACTCAACTTTCCATTGGGATGCGAATAACCCTAGTTTTTTACACAAACAGGACAGCTCTGCTAGCTCAGCATATTCCAAGCAACTGAAAAGTTCCGAAATTCTTTGTAAATGTCCTGGAAACACATCTTCAATCAAGCGTTTCCCATCAGCCGTAAGAGTAATGGTGTGTGAGCGTTTGTCATTTTGGTCTTTAGCCTTAGTTACCCAACCCTGCTTTTCTAAATTGACGATAACCATGGTAATGTTACCGCCCGATTTTAAAATTTTCTCTCCAAGGCTTCGCTGATTCAACGGCCCCAAATGGTATAAGGCCTCTAACACACCAAATTGACTTTCTGTTAATTTATAATCGGCTAAACTTCTCGATAATTGCTGATGTAGGGTATTACTCGCCCTTGTTAACTTTATAAAAGCATTGAGTGTGGCTATTTCGTTAGGGCTTCCTTTATAATGAGTAGGCATGTTAGAACCGGTAGGTTACGGTTACTGGAGCATGATCCGACATATCCCACTTTGATTCAATTTCTGCCTCTAAGATTCTTTGAGTCATCGCCTCACTCACCATGTGATAATCTATCCTCCACCCTTTATTTCTGGCTTTGGACCCCGCCCTGTAACTCCACCAGGAGTAGGTGTCTCTAAGAGTGGGGTATATTTCCCGGAAGGCGTCTGCATAACCTTTTGATAAAAGTTGTGTCACCCATGAACGCTCTTCTGGCAGAAAACCTGACGTATTATGCTGTTTGTCTGGATTATGAATATCAAAATCCAAGTGACAGATATTAAAATCACCCGTGATTATCGTAGGTTTCCCGTCCTCTTTAAGAGCCATGGCAAAATCCATAAAATAACTCAAGAACTCCATTTTCATATCTTGTCTTACATCGCCTGTCGTTCCACTTGGGAAATAAGAGGAAACCAATCTAAACTCATCATATTCTGCTGTCAACACCCTGCCCTCCTCATCAATCCAATCTACCCCTATGCCATAGTGTATAGTATTGGCCGGTGAAATGCTAAATATGGAAACTCCTGAATAGCCTTTTTTTTGGGCTATTTGATGGTATTGAATATAATTCAGCTCAGCTAATTCTTTTGGCATATCCTTTTCACTTGAGCGCATTTCTTGAAAACAGATAAGGTCTGGAGCGGTCTCATTTATCCATGTGAGTAGCCCTTTTTTAGTGGCTGCACGAATTCCATTCACATTATATGAGGCTATTTTGAGATCTGCCATTTTAATCGCTTTTTAGCAGAGCAAATTTTCTCTTACCTACTTTCAACATCTGCTCATTCCCCTCTTCGGCTATAAAACTATAGTTAATATCCATGATCTTTACGTCATCCAAACTAACTCCACCTTGTTTTATTAATCGTTTTGCCTCACCATTACTTGGGGAAAATTTTAGGCCCGATATGATTTCGAGAATTTGGTATTCTTGTCCGCCTTTCAGCTTATACTCTGGAGCGTCATCTGGGACCTTTTTTTGAATGATGGTTGTTTCAAAATGGTGCCTGGCCCTTTCCGCCGCTTCTTTACCGTGATACATCTCTACTAGGGTGTACGCTAGATCATGTTTGGCATTTCGTGGGTCAACTTCAATCTTCTGTTTTACGGCTGGTAAATCTACGTTGGGTATATCCGTAGTCAACTCAACGTACGTGTAGATAAGGTTATCCGGAATAGATAGGGATTTCCCATACATTTCGTTGGGGTGTTCATTAATGCTAATATAGTTATCGTATGATTTGGACATCTTTGCGGTACCGTCTGTGCCAACCAGTAATGGCATCATTAAACAGACTTGAGGGTTTAAACCACGTTCTTTTTGTAAATTTCGACCAACCAATAAGTTGAATTTTTGATCCGTGCCACCTAGTTCTATGTCGTTTTCTAAGTGAACAGAATCTTGGCCTTGAGCTAGTGGGTATAAAAACTCGTGAAGTGAAATCGGCTCATTCTTTGAAAATCTATTTGAGAAATCGTCCCGCTCAATCATTCGAGCAACGGTCATTTTTGAGCTCAAATGGATTACATCCATAAAAGACATTGGTCCTAACCAATCTAAATTATTCACTATCTGAAGCCGATTGGTATCCAATATTTTTTTTGCTTGATCAATATAGCTTTGAGCGTTCAACGCTACCTCTTCTTTTGTAAGTGGTGGTCTTGTCGTGTTTTGCCCTGTTGGATCTCCAATCATTGCTGTAAAACCACCAATAATTAAAATGGCTTCATGACCTAAATCTTGAAACTGACGTAGCTTGCGCAAAATTACGGAGTGCCCTAAATGTAAATCTGGCCTTGTTGGGTCTACTCCGAGTTTTACCTTTAAGGGTGTAGATATTTCAATCGATTTGCTTAGTTTTTCTTTTAACTCTTCCTCTGGAAGAATGTCAACCGCACCTCGTTTGATTAGTGCTAATTGTTGTTCAACTGGTAAAACGCTCATTGTACGGATTATGGATTAATCACCGGTAATTTATCCACCGGTTTATAGTTTTCTAATGTTTTACGAATAGTGTCTTTAAAATTCTCTGCACCCGGGTAAACGGCGGTAATTGCATTGTAGCTAACTGGAGCTGCCTGAATTACATAGGGAAAAAGTATGGATTGTTCCCTAAGTTCTTCTCGAGGAACCTGAAACCCTGCTAATAATAAAAAAATCGCACTCATAAGTATTGCGCCTTTGAGCATACCAAATAAAGATCCTAAGAATCTATTCACGGTGCCGAGTTTTACAGCATCTAACCACTTTCGTGTCCAATATGCTATTAAAGAAACCATAGATAAGACTATAATGAATAATAGAGCGCCAGCTAGAAAGGGAATAAAGCTTTGGGTACCATCTTCAAATAATTCGGCCACATAGGTTGCTGCAATATCCATGTAGTTAAAGGTTATATAAACCGCCAATACCAAACCAACAATATTCAATATTTCTTTAACTATACCATTAACTGCGCCTTTATAAGCTAAAAAAAGTAGGGGTAAGCCTATAAATATATCTACTATATATTCCATACAAACTCCATTAATTAATTAGCGATAGGTGTTAATTCTCTAATCTCTGCTTTACTAGCTTGTTAACCAAAGAACCGTCAGCCTTACCCTTGAGTTGACCCATTATTGGTCCCATTACTTTGCCAATATCTTGTATATCTGCGGCGCCAACCTTATTTATTTGGTTATCAATAAGCTCAATGATTTCATCTTCTGACATAGGCGCAGGTAAATATGACTCTATTATTTCTAACTCTATTTTTTCTACTTCTACTAAATCCAATCGATTTCCAGCGGTGTATTGAACTATTGATTCTTTACGTTGCTTGGCTGCTTTTGTTAGGACCGCAAGTGCGTCTTCATTCGAAAGCTCTGCTTTACCTCCCGAACGTTGTTCAATTTCTTTCTCAAGTAATTTAGCTTTTAGGCTTCTAAGCACTTGTAAGCGCGTCGAATCTTTTGCTTTCATCGCTGTAATTAGATCGGCTAATATGGTCTCTTTAACGTTCATCGATTACTTGAATTTATCATTATTTAGTTTGGCTGCATGTCAACTATCTTATTCTCCTAAAAAATAGGCAAAAAAAAAGGTTATGCAATCAAATGCATAACCTTTTTAATAATGTCGGAGAAACAGGATTAAGATTTGTTCTTAGACAAAAATTCTACCACATTTTCTTGGTCTATCATAACCTCTTTGTAGCTATATTTTCCACTATCGTTTTTGGTAGAAACAACTACCTTTGCCATTTTACGAGCAGAGGCTTTTTGTTGTATTGCTTCTGAACCGAATACTTGCTTTTTTGCCATGGTTTTATGTTATTTAATTTCTTTGTGAAGGGTATGCTTACGCAGAACAGGATTATACTTCTTCATTTCCATGCGCTCAGTTTGGGTTCTTCTATTTTTTGTAGTGACATATCGAGAACTACCTGGCTTCTCTGTACACTCTAAAATAACTTGTACTCTATTACCTTTTGCCATCTTTTATACCTTTTTAAGTAAGGTTCCTCTTCGGCGTGCATCTTTTAATACAGCCGAAATACCTTTTTTATTGATGGTGCGAAGGGTCTTTGCGGACACTTTTAAAGTAACCCATCGATCTTCTTCTGGAAGATAGAAGCTCCGTTTCTGTAAATTTAAATGAAAGCGGTGTTTGGTTTTATTATTCGCCTTTGACGAACGATAACCGTTCATTGCTTTTCTTCCTGTAATATCGTCTCTTCGCGACATGTTTTTATTTCTATAATTTTTTGAGATAGACACCAAAGATAGAGCTATAAAATTCAAAAAACAACGAATTTTAGGGTAAAAAACACAAATACAATGATTATCCATATTGATTTTCTTGTGCTTTAGGCCTCAAATTTGACCCCTGCGCTCACATCTCTGATATTTTCGATTATAACCCTGACTTTTTTTGTTTTTGGCTCTATAAACGCTATTTTTATTGGTAAATACGATCATCTTACAACGCGACCCTAATAAATTTATGGCTACAACTAACAAAAACGACTATAAAGCGTCGAATATACAGGTTTTAGAAGGTTTAGAAGCAGTTCGAAAGAGACCCGCCATGTATATTGGAGATACCGGGCAACGAGGCTTACACCACCTTATTAATGAAGTAGTAGATAATTCCATTGATGAAGCACTTGCTGGGCATTGTGATTATATCACAGTGGCCATAAAAAAAGATGGCTCCATGGAAATTGCGGATAACGGCCGAGGGATTCCTGTCGATATGCATCCAAAACTTGGCCTACCTGCCGTAGAGGTTGTATTAACCAAGCTTCACGCCGGTGGTAAGTTTGATAAAGACACCTACAAAGTATCCGGCGGACTTCATGGGGTTGGTGTTAGCTGTGTGAATGCCCTATCCACCTGGTTCAATGCAGAGATTCACCGCGATGGTGTAATCCATAAAATGGGTTTTGAAAAAGGTATTACGCATACCCCTTTAGTCAATCAGGGTAAAACTGATAAAACGGGAACCATCATCACCTTTCTACCTGATCGGACTATTTTTACCCAAACCACTGAATTTAAATTCAATATTATTGCTGACCGGATGAGAGAGCTTGCTTTTCTCAATCCAGAGGTCACCATTGAACTGATTGATGAAAGAGAATACGATCCTGAATTAGGGACAGCCGTATATCATTACGAAGGCGGTTTAACGGATTTTGTTAGTTATCTAGACGAAAGCAGAGATGGAATTACACCTGAACCTATACATATTAGCGGAGAAGTGGAGGGCGTGCCCGTTGAGTTAGCTATTCAGTATAATACTTCCTATTCCGAAAATGTTCACTCTTACGTGAATAATATTAATACTCGAGAAGGCGGGACTCACGTCTCTGGCTTTCGTAGAGCGCTAACTAGATCATTAAAAAGCTACGCAGAAAAGAACAAAATCATTAAACCTGGAAGCAAAGTTGCTATTTCTGGTGAGGATTTTCGAGAAGGGCTCACGGCTGTATTAAGTGTCAAAGTTGCAGAGCCACAATTTGAAGGTCAAACTAAAACAAAGCTTGGAAACTCGGAGGTTCAAAGTGCCGTTGAAGTGACCGTATATGATCAACTAAATGAATATTTAGAGCAAAACCCAAAGATTGCCAAAAAAGTAATTGAAAAAGTTGTATTAGCCGCAGAGGCGAGAGAAGCCGCCCGTAAAGCAAGGCAGTTAATACAACGTAAAAGTGTAATGAGCGGGGGTGGGCTGCCAGGGAAACTAGCCGATTGTTCCATTAAAGACCCTGAACACAGTGAAATTTATCTGGTTGAGGGTGACTCAGCCGGGGGGTCTGCCAAAATGGGGCGTAATCGTAGCTTTCAGGCCATTCTACCGTTAAGGGGAAAAATATTAAACGTCGAAAAAGCTAAAATTAATAAAATTCTTGAGAACCGAGAAATTCAAGCTATGGTAACTGCTCTTGGCGCAGGGCTTGGTCACTCAGAAGAAGAGTTTGATCTCGACAAATTGCGGTATCACAAAATCATCATCATGACCGATGCTGATGTGGATGGTTCTCATATTAGAACCTTACTTCTTACATTTTTCTATAGGTATATGAGGCTTATTGTAGAGTTGGGGCATGTATATATTGCCACCCCACCACTGTATCGAATTACAGCTGGTAAAAACATCGATTACGCTTGGGATGACGACACACGAGATAAACTCATTAAAGAGTTAAAGAAATCTAAGAGAAAATTTGATGTATCTCGCTATAAGGGCCTTGGTGAGATGAACCCTGACCAGTTATGGGAAACAACCATGGACCCTGAAACACGGACTTTACAGCTAGTAACTATTGAGAATGCTGCTGGAGCGGATAAAATGTTTTCAACATTAATGGGTGATGATGTTACCCCCCGTCGTGAATTCATTGAGCGTAATGCTAAATACGCAAATCTCGATATCTAACACTGCGACAAAGTAAACGCACTTGATAACTAATTTACACCTATAATATATTTCTGGTATGGCTAGAGAAAAAATAATTCCCATAACAATTGAAGATGAAATGCAATCGTCCTACATCGATTATTCGATGTCAGTTATTGTTTCCCGGGCACTGCCCGATGTACGAGACGGGTTAAAACCTGTACATCGGCGCGCCCTCTTTGGGATGAATGACCTCGGCATGCTTCATAATCGAGGGTATAAAAAAAGTGCCCGTATTGTAGGGGAAGTATTAGGTAAGTATCACCCACATGGTGACTCTGCCGTTTACGACTCTATTGTTCGAATGGTCCAGGATTTCTCGTTACGATATCCCTTAGTCGATGGCCAGGGTAATTTTGGTTCTGTTGATGGTGATTCTGCCGCGGCTATGCGTTATACAGAAGTGCGCATGGATCGTGTTGCAGAAGAACTTTTGACTGACATTAACAAGAACACGGTAGATTACCAAACTAACTTTGATGATACCCTTCTTGAGCCAACTGTATTACCTGGTGCACTACCAAATTTGTTAATTAATGGCGCCTCTGGTATCGCTGTTGGTATGGCCACTAACATGGCTCCGCATAACTTAACAGAAGTCATTAATGGTATTCAAGCATTTATCGATAATCAAGAGATCGAAGTTAAAGAGCTCATGAAACACATTACAGCACCAGATTTTCCTACTGGGGGTATCATATATGGATATGAAGGTGTTAAAGACGCCTATGAAACTGGACGAGGTAAAGTGACTCTCCGGGCTCGGGCCAATACTGAAGAGTTGCGAGGTGGTCGAGAACAAATAGTTATCACCGAGATACCATACCAAGTAAATAAAAGCACTCTAATTGAAAAAATTGCCGATCTAGTTCATTCAGAAAAAATCACTGAAATTTCTGAAGTACGGGACGAAAGTGATCGCGAAGGTATGCGTGTTGTTATCATACTTAAGCGCTCAGCGAACGCTGGAGTAGTACTAAATCAACTATACAAATACACCCAAATGCAAACAACCTTTGGTATCATAAACCTGGCGTTAGTACAGGGAAGACCAAAGGTGATGGATATTAAAGAGTTGATTCGTCACTACGTTGAGCACCGCGTTGAGATTATAATACGACGCACTATATATGATCTTGAAGCTGCAGAGGCAAGGGCGCATATACTTGAAGGGTTAAAAATAGCACTTGACAACCTAGATGAGGTTATTAAAATAATTCGCGCATCTAAGAATCCTCAAATAGCCAATATAGAACTAAGAAAAAACTTTGCCTTAACGGATGTCCAAGCCAAAGCCATTCTTGAAATGCGGCTTCAAAAGTTAACTGGACTGGAGCGAGAACGAATTGATGGAGAGTATAAAGGCATTGTTGAAAAAATTGCCGAATATCGTGTAATACTATCAGACCGGTCAGAACAATATTCTATCATTAAAACAGAACTAGATGATCTTTTAGAGCGCTACGGTGACGAGCGACGTACACAAATAGTCTACTCCGCTGAAGATTTTAGTGTTGAAGATATGATTGCAGACGAAGATGTTGTTGTGACCATATCGAACAAAGGCTTTATTAAGAGGATGCCACTAAGTGGTTATAGAAGGCAGCGACGCGGGGGCAAGGGCATGAAAGGTACCACCACACGTGAGGAAGAGTATGTAGAGCATTTATTTGTAGCAACTAATCATAATTACATACTTTTCTTTAGTGAAAGCGGTAAGTGTTATTGGCTTAAGGTGTACGAAATACCTGAAGGCGGCCGATTAGCACGGGGCCGTGCAATAGTCAACCTGATTGAAATTAACAAAGATGATGCCATTAAAGCGTTCGTTCCTGTAAAATCACTCGATGATCCGGAATACCTAAAAGACAAATCCATCGTAATGTGCTCTGTCAATGGTCAAATAAAAAAAACCTCTTTAGAGGCTTACAGCAGACCTAGAAGAGATGGTATTATTGCCATAAATATTAAGGACGATGATAGTTTATTAGCGGCTGAGCTAACCGACGGAGACTCTAATATTATTTTAGCGAATAGTAATGGCAGAGCCATCCGTTTCCATGAAACCGATGTCCGACAGATGGGCCGTAACACCTCTGGCGTGAGAGGAATGACTCTCAGTAAAGATGATGCTATTGTAGACATGGTTATCATAAAAAATACCCATGACGCTACAGTACTAGCTATCTCTGAAAATGGTTTTGGTAAGCGCTCATTAGTAGATGACTATCGAGAACAAAGTCGTGGCGGCAAGGGGGTCATAACCCTCAAAACTACTCCTAAAACTGGCGGTCTAATAGCTTTAAAAGAAGTTTCTGACCAAGATGACTTAATGGTAATAACTCAGCGCGGAAAAGTGATCCGAATGAACTGTGGTAGCATTCGAACTATGGGCCGAAATACACAAGGTGTACGAATCATGAGATTAGACTCTGATGGTTCTATTGCAGCGGTCACCCGAGTTGTCAACGAAGAAGAGGAAGGCGGAGACGCGGATGAAGTAAACGAAACAGAAAGCTAAAAAATAAAATACCTACGCATCTTCATTCTAAACTAGATTATTAATCATAGCCTGAAGTGTTTTTTTCTGCAAAGAAATCAATGTTTCAGGCTTGATTATTTTTATTGATGTACCAAACTGTAAAAGCCATTGATTCAAAAAGGGCATATTATCAAACTCAAAACACAGCCTAATTTTTTTAAGTTTTATCTCTTCTAGCTTAATTATTTTAGCCGGCAAAATCGCCCTCATTCGTTCTATCTCAGAATTTTCGACCTCTAGTACTACTAATTTTTTAAGTTCGTTAAATCGAAAAATTAATGCGTCTACATTCATTTTTGGTTTTGGCAGCCAGTTTTCTTCTAAAATAACCGGTGATACCACCCTATCGAGTATAAAGCTACGTATATCACCTCGTTTGTGTGACCAACCCACCACGTTCCAGTGATCTTGAAAATAAACCAGTAAATAAGGATCAATCTTCCGCGTTGATCGCTCCCCTGATTTTGTGGTGTATGTAAATTGCAGTCTTTTTTTGTCTGCTATAGCCGCGCTTATTAGGTACCAATCCCCGCCTTTCTTTTGATGACTATTGAACCGTAAATAAGGATCCACTATTGTATGCTCTTCCAAAGAAGTCATGAGTATCTTTAAGTCATTCGGTAATACATTTTTTATTTTTAACTCAACCCCAGTAGCATCCTGAACCATCTGTTGATCAACCTGTGACTTAACAAAATTCAGGCCCACCATTATTGTAGCTAATTCTTTTGAGTTAAACATAAGGGGTGGCATTTTGTACCCTTCAACCAATCCGTAACCAGTATACCGATCATAATTAATGGGGATATTAATTTCTGTTAAAGCATTAAAATCTCTAAAAATAGTCCTTCTACTAACCCCAAAAATATCGGCCAACTCTTGGACTGTCTTTTTCCCACCCGGCCTTTGTAACAACAAAATAAGCTTTAGTCTTCTTTCTGCACTTTTCACGACATACTACTCCTATTGAACTAAAAACATATTAACGGCTAAGGTGAACAATCGCCTTACCCTGATAAAAAGCCGTTTCATCTATTTCATCTAAGCTATAAATAACCGCGCTTACTGGCTCCTTTATTCTCTTTATTTCTTCCATTGCTTCTGCTTGCCCTTTTAAAAAAACAAATTCATTAGCAAGCTCAGGCGATATTAAGTCAAGAAGCTGATCAGCTTTAAACGCATGCTTAGTAATACAAATAGTCGCCGAAGACTCCCCCATTGTTCCACGTGAAACACCGCCAATGTCCCGATAGGTGATCTTCGCAGCGTTTTTGGCTATAGCATCAACCCCAACAACACCCAATTTTTGGATCATTTGCCTAACAGCCCAGATTTTTTTTTCTACTTTATCGTTCATCACGATGCGCTGTCTGGAGTGATCTGTGCGGCATATTGCTAACGGCAGCCCAGG
>TARA_Y200000002_G_scaffold83094_1_pt1 | contig 23399 bp, 34 predicted proteins | sample TARA_Y200000002 | Tara Oceans TARA_Y200000002 (sample SAMEA2619388) | marine metagenome | biome: marine biome (ENVO:00000447); feature: surface water layer (ENVO:00002042); material: "saline water (ENVO:00002010), including plankton (ENVO:xxxxxxxx)" | depth 5 m | reverse complement strand
CAAAAAGCTAAAAATTTAGAAAAATTAAGAGAAATAAATACGGGAATGATGGCTAAATATGCCAATGTGCCTGAGTTTATGGTCCCTAAAGCAGCCGCTGTAGGAGAATTTGTTTTAAATACCGGTGCGGGGGTTATAGATTTTGCCGAAAAATATGGCTATGCTCCTTTAGCTGCTATGATTAAAAGTGGCTCTATGCCGGGTATGGCATTACCTGGAGGACCAATTATGGGGGATCCAGAGTATTATGAAGAATTAGATAAAATAGCTAAAGAAAATAATATTGATCTTACAGAAGTATATGATGTTGCTAAAAATCTTGGTTCTTTAAAAACCAAATATTATGACGACGATACCGGTAAAGAATTAGATGTTGTAGATTTAATTGGCAAAGGGGATTATACTAAAGCAGCTAATCTTGCTTTTAATGAAGCCGTAGGCTCTGCTCCGTCGTTAGCTTTATCAGTAGCGTTCCCAATAGCAGGAAGTGTTTTATTAGGGGCTGGTACTGCTGGTCAAGGGTTTGAAGAAGACTTAATAAACCGCCCAAAAGAATCTATAGCTAATATATATAGTGCTAATATGCTTAAAGGATTGGCTGAAACTGGCACGGAATTTGCTGGAGCTAAACTTTTTAGATACATAAATAAGCTTGATAAAGCTGGCACGAATAAAGAAGTTATTCAAAATTTTATTAAGCCTTATATTGCAACTATGAACTCCACTCTTCAAGGTGCTGGAAGTGAGTTTAGTACGGAATTTATGACTCAAGTTGCTCAAGAATTAACAGATGCTGGTGTATACGGAGATGAAAAAGAATTTATGGGTGTTTTAAAAAGATCTGTAAATGCAGGTCTTATAGGTAGTTTGTTAGGTGGCAAAGCATCTGGTGTTACAACTTTATCTCAAGTAATGCCTACTGGCGACAATAGAAAACGAGTATTTAATTATATTGCTCCTAAGCAATATAAATTAGATATGGATAAAATAAATCATAATATTGTTTTAACAAAAGAAGCATTAAAAACTGCACCAGATTTTAAAAAGAAAGGATTACAAAATAAGTTAGATGTTTTAAATCAACAAAAAGAAAATAGAGAAAATAATTTAGAGCAAGCTTTTGATAATTTAAGCGAGTCCGAACTTAATGTTTATGGTAAAAATTTAGATATAATTGAAGAATCATTGGTTGAAATAGGTAATGATAATTATACTAATGAACAACAAAAAATTGCTCAACAAAATTTAGAAAATGCTACTTTAGAAAATCAGTCAATGGTTACTCCTGAAATCTTGCCTGATGCAGAATTAGAACAGTCTATTGGAAAAGCATTAAAAAGATCTGAAAAAATCGCAAAAGATACAGGTGCTTTAAAAGGTATAAATGAAAAAGATTTATCTATAGAAACAGTTACATCAGATGTTGCTAAAGATAAATATAACATGGGCAACAAAAGTGCTATTTTTGTAAAAGAAAAAGGAAAAGGTAAAATAATAATTAATTCAGAAATTGCTTCAATTAGCGAGGCAGGTGGTACTGTTGTTCCTCATGAGCTTTTACATTATGCTTTATCTAAAAATTTAAATACAGGAGATACTGCTATTCAACCTTTAGTAGACTCCTTTAAAGAATATGTAGGTAAAGTTTCTCCTGATATAATGGAAAGGATTGAAAGTAGAATTGAAAAACATTATACAGAAAAAGATGCGCAAGGAAACCCTATTAAAGGAAAATTAAAACCTGGAGCTAATCAAGAGTATTTTACCATTTTTTCAGATATTGTAGGTTCTGAAAAAATTCCAGTAAATGAATCTGCATCATCTAAAATAAAAACTTCTATAAATAATTGGTTACAAAATTTAGGTATAAAAAATGCTAAATTAAATACTGGAAAACAAGTATTTGATTTTATAAAAAATTTCAATAAAAATATAAGCAAAAAAGGTAAATTTACTGATTTAGGAATTAAAATTGAAAGTGATATTGTTGAAAAAGCGCCTTTAGATAGCCCTACTAATGTAGAATCTGTTTCAGATTTAGATACTTTATTAACTAAGTATGATGGCAATGTTACCTCTATGGTGCAAGATACCTACTTAACCCGCCCAGATGGAGGAGATGCTATTGGTAATGTTCAAGAATCAATTTTAGGTAAAGAAATAGCCCCTATTGTTGAATCAATTACTCAAAGATTATACGATCCAATTCCAGCAGATGCTAAACGTGATGTATCTAGAGATCAATATAAAGATGCATTAGTTTCTAAAGCAGGAGAATTAATAAGTGTTGAATATAAAAAAGATAAAGGAAGTCTTGATAAATATATTAGTACAACGCTTAATCAAAGAGCTAATAGATTAGCAAAAGAATTAGGTATTGAGAGTGTAACTGAAAAAGGTGGATTAGGTATTAAAGAAGATGTTACCCAAGCTAAAAAAATACCTACTAGCGAAAAAGTGGCTGATATAGTAATTAAACAGCCAGCTATTAAGGCTTTAGCTATGCCTAAAAATATTGTAAAAGGCCTTAAAGATAATATAGAATTAGGTATAGTAAATGCAGAAAAAAAATTAAAAGCATTACCTAAAGATGCTACTTTAATTAAGAAAACAACTGTTGCTAATCAAGCTATTAATGATGTTTTAAAAACAAAAATTAATAAACCTTTAAAAGAAGAGCTACTTAAAACTACAAAAAATAAAGATGCATTTGATAAATATTTAAATAAAAATTGGGAGGCAATAGGTGAGGCTTATTTAAACAACACTAATATTAACAAAATTAGAAATAAAGATACTAAATTTTTGTTACAAAATTGGTTAGATAATGGATTTAATAAAGAAGATATAAAAAATTATTTTACTGATCCTTCTTTAGCCCCTAATACTAGATCAGACAGAAAAAATGTAGGTTTAGTAAATGCTTTAATTAATTCTGTGGGCAGTGAAATAAAAATAGATTTTGTTAAAAACAATAAGGCAACTGCACAAGCTTTTAAAGATAAACATGGATTGGAGCTTGCTAGTGAAAGTGATTTAGATCCTGTTGTTGCAGATTATTTAAAAAAGAACCCAAAAACACCTAGGACTGTTAATAAAGACATTAAAAAAATATTAGAAAATGCTGGACAAAAGTATATTGGTTATATAGATACTAAAGATGTTAAAAAAGGTAAAGAGCAAATAGATAATCTTATAGATAAATTAACTGAAATATATTCATTATTGCCTTTAAAAATTACAGCAGGAGCTTATTATAGGCCTAGTAGAAAAAGATTATTTGGCAATAGCAAAGATATTAATAAAAAAAATGAAAAAATATTAGACGAATATTTTCTTAAAAAAAGAGGGGAAAGCGTTAAAAAAGTTAATGATAATAAAAATAAGCCAGTTTTTACAGGAGAAGCGGTTAATTATAAACCCAGTTTTAAATTTAAAAATTTAGCGAAAAATTTTAATGACTTTTTAAAAAAAGTAGAAAGTGGAGAAATGTTTAAAATTAATTCTGCCAACGCAGAAATGCATAAACAAACTTGGAATCCTTTATATGAATTAATTTTATCTGATAAATCTAATGCACCTGTAGTTAAATGGTTAATTGATAATTCTCAATATGCGGAAACAGCTGCATGGCATAAACATGTACCTGTGATGGGAGTAAGCTTAGATTCTAAAGGGGGATTATTATGGGAGCATGCAATGCAATCTAATAATGCTGCTAACTTTTTAATTGAAAGTGCTTTACAAGGCGTTCCTTTTAATATAGCATATCCAGCAACTATTAAAAATTTTAAAGTAATTGGATTGCAAAAAAAATATGATGATATTTTAAATGATGCTGACTACAAAAACCGTATGGCTCCTAAAGGAAAAGAATGGGATGTATATTTAGGTAGTTGGGTACAGCGTTATTCTAACCCAGAAGTTGCAGCATTAGGTGGTATACCTTTAAACACTATAGGTACTGGAAAAGGAACTACTTTACAAGATCAATATCAAGTAAATATAGATGGTCAACCCTTAGCTAGTGAATCTGATCTTGATAAATCTTTTAATAAAATTATTGAAGGTAGCAAAGGGGTTAAAGCAGAAGCTGAATATTCAGAAGCTAGAGCTATTAAGCTAGGGCAGAAAAAAGGATTTCAAGCATTTGTTCCTTATTCAGCTGAAGATTATTTAGGATTAGTTTACCCTACTTTAGGCAAAGGAGAACAAGGTGATAAAGATTTGCAATGGTATAAAGATAATATCATGGATCCTTATAACAATGGCATTCAAGCATTTGAAGTTGCTAAGCAAGGCTCCATGACTGCTTGGAATGAACTTAAAAAACAAATTAAAAATACTCCGGCTAATCTTAAGAAAGAAGCTGTTAGAGATTTTAATAATGAAGATGCTATTCGTATTTATTTATGGAATAAGCAAGGCGTTGCTCCAAGTAATTTAGCTAAAAAGGATATAAGCGAAATAACAAAATATGTAAATAGTAAACCTGAGTTAAAAAAGTTTGCTAATGAAATTCAAATGTTAGGGCCTGACGGATATCCTGCACCAAATAATAATTGGTTAGCGGGTACTATTACTACGGATTTAGTTAACCATGTAAACACTGTTAGTCGTTCAGAATTTCTTAAACCTTGGCAAGAGGCTGTAGATATTGTTTATAGCAATACTAATAAAAATAAATTAAGAGCTACTTTTGGTAATAATTATATAGAAGCTTTAGAAGATACTTTATATAGAATGAAAACCGGTAGGAATAGACCTGCTGGAACAAATAGAATTACTAATACTTGGCTTAACTGGTTAAATGATTCTGTAGGGACAGTTATGTTCTTAAACCAACGATCAGCTTTATTACAAACTATATCATCGATAAATTATTTAAATTGGACGGATAATAATCCAGCACAAGCAGCTAAAGCTTTTGCTAATCAAAAACAATTTTGGAATGATTTTACATATTTGTTTAATTCTGACTTTTTAAAACAAAGAAGATCAGGGTTAAAAACAGATGTAAATGCAGATGAAATTGCTCAATCAGCAGCAACTTCACCTAATAAAGCTAGAGCAGCTGCATCTTGGTTACTTAAAAAAGGATTTTTACCTACTCAAATGGCAGATAGTTTTGCTATTTCAATTGGTGGAGCTAGTTTTTATAGAAATAGAGTAAATAAATATAAAAAAGAAGGATTAAATCAAAAAGAAGCTGAAGAAAAAGCATTTTTAGATTTTAGGAATACTACAACAGAAGCACAACAATCTGCTGATCCTTCAAGAATTAGTATGCAACAAGCGAGTCCATTAGGACGTGTTATATTGGCTTTTGCTAACACACCTATTCAATATACTAGATTAACAAAAAGAGCTATCCAGGACCTTGCAAACAAGCGTGGGGATTGGAAAACTAATGTATCTAAGGTTATATATTATGGTGCGGTTCAAAATATTATATTTACAGCTCTTCAACAAGCTTTATTTGGAATTGCATTTGATGATGACGATGAGGAAATTGGGGATAAGGAAGCTCAGTTTAGAAAAGATAGAAAAGAAGGAAGTCTTTTAAAATTACTTAATAGTTCAGCAGATACAATTTTAAGAGGATCTGGTGTTGGTGGTGCTTTTGTTGCAATGCTTAAAAATTTAGCATTAGAAGCTAAAAGACAATCTGAAAAATCTAGATCAGATTATGAAAGAGTAGCAGATAAATTATTTAGCTTTTCACCTGTAATAGATTCTAAATTTAGAAAACTACAATCTGCAGGTAGAACTTTTACCTATAAACAAGAATTAAAAAAGATTCAGGAAAGAGGTATAGCTATAGATAATCCAGCATTAATGGCTGCTGCACAAACATTATCTGCTTTTGCTAATGTGCCTTTAGATAGGGCTATTAAGAAGATTAATAACCTTCAAACTATGACTGAAGAAGAAACTAAGTTATGGCAACAAATAGCGTTATTTATGGGTTATGGTGAATGGGAATTAGGTATTCAATCCAGAAAAGTAGACGAAGAAAGAGCTAAAGCTAAACAAGAAAAAGCAGAAGAGAAGAAGTTTAAAAATTTACAAAAGAATATTGACAAAGGAACTAAAAAGAAAAGTCCAGTTAAAGCTTTACAACACGGGGTTTTAGGTAGAGCTAATAAAGATGGAACAATTGAAGTTGCCCCTGGGTTATCTCCTAAAAAAAGAGCTGAAGTTATAAGGCATGAAAAACTTCACCAAAAAGAAATGAAAAGCGGTAAATTAGATTATGATGATAGTTTTGTTTACTACGGGAAAAAAAAATTTGCTAGAAAAAATGGAATGATTAAAGACAAAGGTAAATGGAAAAAAGAAGGAGATCATTCTTTACCTTGGGAAGAATTTGCACATAAACACGATAACAATACAAAACTTGCATAATATGAGTGAAGAAAAATATTTTAAAAACACGGAAAAATCTGAAAGGAAAAATCCTTTAGGATCTACAGCTATTAATGAAGCTTTAACCGAGCAAAAACAAACTCGTGAAGATGCTTTAGTTGCTAGCGCTAAAAATATATATGAAAAGGTGGCTCCTCAAAATGACAATAGCCAATTAAATAAATATTTATTTCCTCCGTTTTCGGATGATAAAAAAGGTATGGCATAAATGGCAGAATTAAGCGAAGATACTAAATTTCAAATAAGTATTAAAACAATGGTTGCTATTGGAGTTGCTTTAGCTACTTTAATAGGAATGTATTATACTTTACAAGAAGAAATAGAAGAAGCAAAACTTTTACCCGAACCACCGGTTTCGAGAACAGAATATGATTTAAAAGATGAATTAGTTCGTAAGTCTATTATGAATACGGAAGAAAAAGTAGAGGAAAATTCTCAAAAACTCGATAAAATAGACGAAAAATTATATGAAATAATCAAAAAATAATAAAATGAAATATATATTAACTCTGGCTTTAATTTTAATAGCTTATGTGGGTTTTGCGCAAAATCCTCCTATTGAAATATTACAAATTAATGCTAAATGGAATCAACATAATAATGTGCTTCTTGATAAAATGCCTAAAAATTACCGCGGCTATATTATTAAAGTTAAATATGCTTTATTAGAAGAGCAAGGCCCTGGGTTTAAAAAAAGTTTTGCTGGTAAACCTTTACCTATTGTAGTGTTAAGAATAGGTGGGCAAACAAAATATCAGTGGAGTGCTGACCTTTCTTTTAGGTTAAAGTTAGGTGCACATGATGTTTTAGGAACAATAGATAAAGTTACTGGATTAAAGTAACGGCTTCTATAAAAAAAACATGAAATCTAAAAATTTTGCATTAAAGATACAAATAATTTACCTTTTGTTAATTATAGGATGTACAAAAACTATTACTGAGACAGAATATGTTGACAAAATTGTCGAAGTTGAAACGGAAGCTGCAACACCACCAGAAGTCATTAATCATACTGGCATTATTACATCTGATGAAACTTGGAAGAATACCTCAATTCATACACTAACTGACAAGGTGGTTGTTGGTGATGGAGCTATTCTAACAATTGAAGCTGGAACTATAATTAAAGGGATTTATTCTGACAACGTTGAGGATGCATCCGCTCTGATAGTTGCAAGGGGAGGGAAATTACAAGCGCTGGGAACATCAGAAAAACCTATAATCATGACTGCTCAGGACGATTTGATTCAAAAGGATGGGACGTATGCATCTGGGTCACCAAACCTCACACCAGCTGATATTGGATTATGGGGAGGTCTAATTGTATTAGGCAAATCTCGATGCTCTTTTAAAAATGATGTAGCTGAATTACAAATAGAAGGAATTCCAGCTGAAGATACATTTGGCTTGTATGGAGGAACTGATGATAGTGATGATTCTGGTGTTATTCGTTATGTTTCAATCCGTCATGGAGGAACTAACATTGGACTTGGAAATGAAATTAACGGTCTTACTCTTGGAGGAGTTGGGGCCGGTACAACGATTTCAAACATTGAGGTTTATGCTAACCAAGATGATGGTATCGAATTCTTTGGTGGAAATGTGAATCTTACAAATGCTGTTGTATGGTCACAAGGAGACGATGCATATGATATTGATCAGTCTTATAACGGGACTATCTCAAACATTGTTTATATAGCTGGAGATGATTCTGATCATGCTTTTGAAATTGATGGAATGGAAGGTTCAGCTCTTGTACCTGCTGCAAGAAATAGATTTACTATTTTAAATGCTACTCTTAAAGGTCCTGGTATTGATCAGAGCGGAAGAGAGATGGTTGATTGGAGATCTAATGCTGAAGGATCCATTACAAATAGTTACTTTTTTAATTTTGGCACAGCTGCTGATGTTGAGATAGATGGTGATGGTACAAAGTATAAAAGTGTTGTTAAAGGTAGTGGAAAAAAAGTGGATGATAAAGTTTCAAACAACCCTAAATTATATGACAATTTCAAATCAGGGAAAATTATTTTTTCTGGAAATGAGTTTAATAGTTCAAACGGGAAAGGGTATAATAGCTCTTTTGCTTTCAAATGGGGCGTAGCTCCAAACGCAACTTCTGACGATAATGGAACTTTTGATGCTAAAGATTCCTCTGATAGCAGAGATCCTGGATCAGGAGCCACTCAATCAGAGATGTCAACTCAATTGACTAGATTAAAATCTGAAAATGCATTAGTATCTGAGAAATCAGCTAATGTGGGAGCCAATACATTTGTATTTGGTTGGACTCTTGCAAAGATATCTGGCGCACTAAATTTTTAACGTAATTATATATGGAATTTTTATTATATGTACTAGTATTAATTGGCATGTGTGCTTTATGTCTATTAACTGCTAAGAATATTAAATAAAAAAAAGGGATATTACAATTAAGTAGTATCCCTTTATTTTTTTTTAAAATATTAGACCAATTAAAATTCCAACAATTGGACCTAATATCGCCCATACTTCTAAAAATCTAATTCTACCAAGTTCTTTATTGGTAAAAACATTATCTGAAGTATCTAAAATTAAATTCCCAGCTTTTTCTTTAGTTTTATCTAATTGAGCTTCTAGATCTTTAATTTTTTGTTTAGCGTCTGCAAATGTAAATCTTTTTTTTGCCATATTTATTATTAATTATTAATTATCCATCGCAAGATAAACAATCCGGATTCATTGCATTAGCTGCAATATCCCCTCTAAGCACAGATTCAGTTCGCATGTAGTACAAAGTTTTAATACCTCTCTTCCATGCTTCAATATGCACTTGATTTATCCATCTCGGTGGTGCTTCTGCTGGAAATGCTAAGTTAAGACTTACAGCTTGATCTATATAATCTTGTCTTATTCCAGCTTGATTAACCAATTCTAACTGGTTAATTTCTTTAAATGTTTTGAACACATTTTTTACAGGTTCCCCATTCTCATGATCTTTTGTTAACTTTCCTCGATCAAAAAACCATCCATCTAATTGTTTTATATCTTGAACAGATCCACCATCTTTAAGAATTTTATCCCAAATTTTTGGTGTATCTATTTTAAGTCTTCTTAGAATTTTTTGAAGTTCTTTGTTTTTTCTTATAAAAGTCCCCTTGGCTGTTTGCTCAGTAAATACATTTGCAGCCCAAGGTTCAATTCCAGGGGATATATTTCCACTTAATTTGCTATTTGATACGGTGGGCGCTATCGCTCTTAAATGTGTATTTCGCATTCCAGTACCTACACACCATAAAGGTTCACCATATGTCTCCGCAAGAGCTCTAGAAGCGCGTTCTGTCTCTATTTTAATCTTAGAAAATATTTCTCTAGTTTTAAATTGTGCTAATAGTCCTTCAAATGCAATTCCATTCTTCTGCAATAGAGTATGCCACCCTACTACACCAAGGCCTAACGCTCTACCTTTCTCTGCTGATCTTACTGAATTTTCAAAACCTACTCTTCCTTTGGCTTTTTGTATAAATTCTTCTAAAACTCCATCTAAAAACCAGATTGAGTCATAAATAAGATTAGTATTTTTCCATTCATCATATTTATCTAGATTAACTGAAGATAAACAACATACAAAACTATGTGTTTCATCTGTATGTAAAACAATTTCACTACAGATATTTGTCATATGTACTTTTAAGCTGTTCGATTTATAAGCATCTGGATTAGCCTTGTTTGTATTTCCTTTAAAGAGGATATACGGTTCCCCAGTAGCTTTACGCTTTTGGAGGAGTTTTCCCCATTTTTGTCTTGCTTCTGGATCTCCTGCTTCAAGTTTTCGCATAAACTTGTCACCAACGACAGCACACTGATGTAAGTTAAGAGATTGTCTATTGACGTCCCCTTTAGGTTCTCTGATTTCCAACCAGTCATCGAAATCAGGGTGTTCGACATTGATATTAACGGATGCAGCCCCTCTACGTACTGATCCTTGATTGGTTGCGAGTATTGTTGAGTCATAGACCTTGCAAAATGGTACAACTCCGTCTGATGTTCCATTACCTGTAATTTTAGCTCCGGCGGGACGAATCATATTAACCCCGATACCTACTCCCCCACCGTGTTTAGCAAGTAACATCATTTCTAGGTTTTTATTACCTATATCCATAATACTATCAGCAACATCTATCCCAAAACAACTAATAGGTAATCCCCTATCTGACCCAGTATTAGATAAAACAGGAGATGCTAGGCATAGCCACCCTTTCCAAATATGTTCAAAAAATCTTCTTTCTAACTCTGGCTTATATAGTCGTTTAGCTATTGTTTTTGCTACCCGTGTATACGCTTCTTTTGGGGATTCCCCATTTATAAGATAACCCCCTGCAATAGTTTTTTTATATACATCATTATCGCCCCAAGAAGGATAATCAATACCTTTTACCCATTTGTTGTTCCAACTCATAATAAATAAATTAAATATCCGATACTTACATTAATATTAACGGCAACTAAGTTCCATTGCTTAGCCACCCAAACTTGTGGTATACATACAATACCACCAATAACATATGTGATGGCTCCAATATCACCATAAGATAATAAATATGGGCTTAACATTATAAATGCTGTGCCCATATAACCTAGTCTATTAGCTATTCGTTCTTTTGCACTTAATCTTCTATCAAAAACTAACAATCTTAAAAAACTTCTTTTCCATCTAAATTCACAACTTTTACAGGTTTTTTTACCTGGATGTTTAAATTTAGAATCTTTTTTCTTTTTTTTGCAAATATTGCATCTTCTATCAACTGTGGTCATAACTATTGTTTTAATAGTTAGTGATGAAAGAAATTACCAAATATCTTCGAAATCTTCTCCTTCATTCGCTTTAGAATAGTCGGTTGGTCGAACAGCAAAGAAGTCAGTGTGAGTATGCCCGCCAGTGAGATGGTAAAACCAATCGAGATTGGAGGCTGCTCCTGAGTCAAATTTAAAGTATCCCCGTTTGTCATTGTAACCAAGTTCAACAAGTTTTTCATTAAGTCGTTTTGATATAAACTGTTTAAGATCATAAGCTTTTAAATTTTCTATATCACCTAATTCAAACATTTTATCAATATAATTATGTTCCGCTTTAAGCATTATTTCAGCAGCTCTAACTATATCTTTTTCACATTTCTTTTTTAAAGATTTATCTTCTTGGCACATATGCCTAAAAAGTTGACAACCCATTTTAGAATGAAGAGATTCATCTCTTACACTCCATTTCATTTGTTGTCCAATACCTTTTAAAAGGTTCCTCATTTGAAAACTATAAAGAATAGCGAAAGCAGAATAAAGGCTAACACCTTCAGCGAACGCTGAAAAGATGGCCAAACTTCTGCCAATTCCTGTGGGGTTATTTCCATCATAACTAACTAGATTATCGAAGCGCTCCATAGTCGCCTGGTCTTGAAGAAACGCTTCAAAATCTTCTAAGCCAAGTGTTTCATTTAAATAAGAATAAGCAACTGCATGTATAGTTTCCTGAGATCCAAACATCATTGCCATTTGTTGGATTTCATGTTTAGGAAACCATGATACAACCTTCTGCGTCCAATAATCAGATACCGCACACTCTGTTTGTGCAAATCCCAAAAGTATATTTCCAACCAGGTTCTTCTCCGCTTCGGTAAGTTTTTCATTCCAATCTTTGACGTCACCTGACATCGGTATCTCTGTATGAAGCCAAAAAGCCTGGGCTTGTTTAAGCCACCCTTCGGTATAGTACTCGGGATATTCGAACGGCTTGTATGGTATCCTTTCGTTAAATAGTCCCATATAATTTTATTTAGATTTTTTTTCATTAGATTCTTTTTCCTGCTTTTCTGTCAAATCTTTTTTTAATTTTTCTAAAGCTTTTTCATATTGAGGAAAACATTTTATTAATTCCATTGTGCCAATCGATAGGTCTTTTAAATTAGTTAATTCTTGGATAATTCTATTTAAAGCTGCACCCATAGACTCAACTTTATTGGACATTTCTATTAATTTAGATTCTTTCATTTAATATATTTTTATTTAATATAATTGGAGAGGCATCTTTATTATTTTTTATATAAATATGATTATCCTCGATAGATATTAAAATAGGTAATTCTTTAGATTTAGTTTTAATTACTTTACCTCTTACAGTATGTTCAATTACTGTGTATTTTTTAATGAAGTGTTTTTTATAATGCTTTAAAGCATATTCCTTTATAAAGTTTTTATCTTCCATTTTATTCGTAATGAACGGTTAAACATAGTTCTACAAAAGGGAAATATAAAACATGCTCTACAAATGATTCCTCTGGGTAGCTTCTTATACCTACAAGCACACCCGGATATAACGAAATACTAAGTTCCCATCCTTGCATGTTCTTCTTCTTTTAAGTAATATCTTAACATTTTCATATGATATTTGATTCTTTCTCTGTAATATTCAGGTAACGTAAATTCCGTGTTTTCTGTGGATTCTGACAATTTCTTTATATTTTATTATTTTATTACTTAATAATTGTTTAATTTCTTTATATAATAATCTTTTTGCATACATTACACGCGCTTCCTTTTTCTTTTCTCTTTGATCAGCATTATCATCTGATCCACGTCCTTCTGGTTTTGCGGCTTGTAAAGCGTCTTTCCAATTTTGTTTTTCGTAAGCCATAATTTAAATAATTTCCATCTTATAGGGAAGGATTCATTTGCCCTTCCTTTGCATTCTATTATATAGTCTTTTCCAACAAAGTCAGGTGTATACTTAATTCCCAAAATTTTTTTTTCCCCTCTATTAATATATTCACCTTTTCCGTTTGCTTGTTTTTCGTAAGCTTTATTTCTAAAATTAAAACTTTCGACCAACTGGAAAACTTGATTTTCATATCCTTCAAATAATTTATTGTCTCTTAGAGATAAATATGTGTATTTTTCTAAACCCGACGCGAATTTGATACCATCATGTGTTATTTTTTTTGATTGAACCGGTCCGCGTTTTCGTTTTATTTGTCTTCTCATGTTCTATCTGTTGTCCATAAAAAATCATTCTCCGGCTCTGGATATTTGCTAATGCTTTGAGTATCTTTTATATAACATTCTTCAATTTCCTCTCGTAAAGACATTCTGGCTTTCTCTATATAATTAACAGCATCCATTAATTCTTCTTGAATATGATTAAGCCAACCATCTAATGGTTGATTATCATCATATAAAGTAACGCCATATTTTTTGTAACCTACATCTGAACGTTTCTTTATTTTTTCAATTACTTGTTGTATTATTTTATCTCTACTCATCTTTTACAAATGTTCCGTTAATCATTCGGCCAGTTCTACCAGATATTTCAGCGTAAGCAGACTCAATACAGTCTTCAATGCTAACTCCTTGGAGTTCGGCGAAATTAGTAAGAACAATAATGATATCACCAACAGCGTCAATAATATCATTTTTATTATTTTTAAGGACTGCTTCTGATAATTCTCCTGCTTCTTCATATAATTTAATTAATTGTGTTTTAGTATCACCTTTCTGTAAAATTCCTTTTTGGAACCCCCATTCTCTAATCTGGTTAAATACTTCTTTATTTATAGATTGTTTATTTTCTAATTTCTCAAAAGGACCGGCTTCAGCCATAGCTTTATTATAAATATAACAAGTCGCAGGGCCAAATTGGCTTGCATGTACATTACTTAATACCCAATCTATTTTGTCTTGTGCATCTAATTTAAAACTTCCCCTAGTAGTCTCAAGTACTAAATCTGTTAAAAAATGAGCATCAATATCATTTAAGGGAATTTTAAATGTTGTTGTAGCCTCTGACGAGGAATGTGTTTTCATATAATTTGATTTAAATAATTCTTTATAAGGTTTTAGATCTACCTTATATCCTAAATCTTGTTGTAGAGTTCTTTCTGCATCAGAAGCTTCTTTAATATCATCTGTTTCAAATAATATTTCATACTCTCCAGTTTTATAACCTTGTTCTTCTATTACACGTTTTTGTACATTTGTTGTACATCCAATTTTTTTACCAGGGATATGATATATTTTATATTTACCTGATTTTATTTCTATAGCCATAATATTTAATTTAATTTCCCACAGACAACTTTGCTTTAATAGCTGGATGTGGATTATAATTTTTTATTTTTATATCTTTATGTTTAGGTAATATTATATTATCTTTTTTTAATGTAATTCCTTTATTTAAAAATAATTGAGGTAATTTTTTTATAGGTCTAGATAATTGTAATTTAGCTTGTTCAATATGATTATTATATAAATGGCAATCTCCTAAGTTACCTATTAGTTTTCCTGCTTTTAAATTTAATCCTTTAGCTAGCATTTCTAATAATAAGCCATACATTGCAATATCATAAGGCAAGCCTAAAAATATATCTGCAGATCTTTGTTGCCACATTAAATCAATTTGTAAATCTCTGACATATACCTGAAACCCGTAATGGCAAGGAGGAAGTACCATATCATCAATATCAGTTGGATTCCACGCGTTAACCACCAATCGACGGGATGTCGGAGTTTGAATAATCCCTCTAACAAGTAAAGCCAATTGATCAATACCATTGAAATTACGCCACTGATGGCCATAGACCCTACCCAAATTTCCGTCTGTTCTACCAGATCTTTTGTAATCAGCATCCCAATACCTAACCCCGTGAGTATGCAAATAATTAAGGTCAGTTTTACCGCTAGCAATCCAAAGTATCTCTGTAATAGCATGTTTAAAATATATCTTTTTTGTTGTTAATAAAGGGAAGCCTTCTGACATATCATGCCTTATTGTTCTTCCAAATACACTTCTAGTGCCTGTTCCGGTTCTATCAGCTTTATTTTTACCACCATATAATACACCGGCTAACAAACTTACATATTCTTCTTCAATATTAATCATTTCTTTTTATTATAATAATATTTTTTCATAGCAGCCATTTCATGCCATATATTATCTGCGGTATAAACATTGGGAGAAACATAAGGTTTTTCTCTTTTTTTATAAGGTCCTAAACAAATACCAATTCTCCATTCTTCTGGATACATACCTTTAACTGTAGGAATAGGGAAAATTCTTATATTATTATCCATACAATAAGAGTTCCATTTATTATATTCTGCTGTAGGAATCCAATTTGTATTGGATAACCCTCTATAACCTGTTCTTTTTTTACCGTATAATGACTTCATATTATCCTTCCCAAGGCATTACTTGTTGTGTTACATCTTCTAATGGAAAATAATTACTACTTATTTTATCCCATTTAAAAAATGCTTCAGCTTGATTCTCGCCTAAATTTTGAAATTTAACTTTAAGCACCTTTACTTTTACAGTTCCTTTATTATAATCTCTATGAACTAGCAACCCGTGATACGACGCGTCATACCATTCTCCTCCTCCTTTTATATTATACATATTAGGTTCATCTAATGTACCATCTTCTTTTTTGTACATTTTAGTTGGATGAGCAACGACTATTACAAGTACATCATGCTTTTTAGCAAAGGCTTCAATTCTAGTTAAGTATTCCATTGTAGCATCAGGTATACTCATAGAGTTTGCCCCATGCATTTTAACTTTATTATAAGGATCAATAACTAAACATTTAATTCCTTTTCTTTTTACAAGCTCCGCACCTTTATCTAAAACAGAATCTAAATCATATCTTTCGTTTTCAATAAAATAAAAATTATTATTTACCATTTCGGTAACTTCATTCCATTTATCGCTATTAATATCTGCTTTAGAAGGCATCCAATTACCTATTTTTCGCATTAATTTATGAGCATGCAAAAAGGTTGGTTTATTTTCTGGAGAAGCAAATGCTGTTTTCCATCCATATTTCATTTGGTAACCCACAACCATTCTATCAACAAAATCAGACTTACCACTACTAGGAACCCCAGTAACGGTGATAAATTGCCCAGTATAAGTTGAGAATATGCTATCAAAGTTATCAAGACCGATTTGATACCCAGGTTTAAAACCTTCTTGAATAAATTCTTGTAATTCATCATTTATATCATTTAAAGTTACTACATTTTCAAGAGGTACTGGCTCAGCCTTATTAATAAGATGATTAAGCATACTGCTCCCGTAATCCAGCAAATATTCATTAGCATCTTTGCAGCTACCGAAGCTAACCGTATAGCATACCTCGGCTCCAAAACGTCGGATAAGCTCTTGTTGTAAATTTTGACCGGCTTCGTCTCCATCGACTGCGAGTATAATTTTGGATTTGTCTTCGAAATACTCAATGCAATTGTCCAAGTAATCCAGATTAAGCCGATTAAGAGTAGCTCCATTTGGTACGCTAACAACAGAGGTAATTCCTGCTTCGATGAAAGATAGTGTGTCGATTTCTCCTTCGACAATAACAACACTATCGTGCCCCACGGTACTATCAAGATTATAGAATACTTTTTCAGCATCCTTGACCAATTTAAAATTTTTCCTACCATCTCTATATTTTATGTTAATTAATTCGTTATTAATGAAATAATTAAATTGAATTGTGTTTTCTACTTTATTAGTTTGAGGCATCCATTCTTTACCTTCAGTTACTTGTGATTTAACTAAAGTTTTTTGGGATATCCCTCTTTTTTCAAACCATTTAACTACACTATCACTTAATAAAATATTATTTTTCCATTCTGGTTTGGAATATGTTTTATTTGTTCCGCCTTTTCTTTGGAAAGTATGTAATTGGAATACTTCGTCGCAATTCATGCAAGTACCGAGACCACGTTCCCAATCATACATAGCACATTTAGCTTTTTGATTGGCTGGTTTTCTATCAGCAGAGCAAAGAGGGCATACACCCTCTTTTTTCCCTACTTCTAAGTTATATTGATTAAATTTATCAATTAAGAAACCATTAATCTCTGTTGTATTCATATTAGAACGGTAAATCTGGTTCTTCTTCTTTCGTATCGTTAATTTCCATTTGTTGACCTTCTCTATTTGCTAATGCAACATTTTGGCCATCTGTCCATACAACTTTTACATTTCCAAGAAATGTTTTAGGTTGTTTAGCTTCTCTTTCTTCCTTAGTTTGTTCAGTTTGAATATACCCTGAATCACCATAAGGACCTTGTTCATTATTTAATACAACAGTAACAGGATAATATTTACCCTTTTTACCTTCGTAGATTTTAGATTTATCTATTTTAGTTAAATCAATACTACCAGAAACTATACTTGCCATTAGTACGTATTTAAAGTATTAAACATTCTACGCATCTGATCTTTAGTAGCACCAGTTACTCTGCGTAAGTTATCTATAGCTTTTACATGCGATTGATTCGCATAAAAGTTATTTGCGCTAGTTGTTACACCTGTAACATCACACATTCTTTTTCTTGTTCTTGCCATAATATAAAATATAATTTAAAATTAAAGTGTTTTAGAGATATAATATTGGCTAAAATCTCCATCGCCATTCACAAAAAAGTCATTATATGCTTGTACTGCTAATGCAACCTTATTTTGTCCTGATTGCAAAAATTTATCGCTACAATCAAATAATCCTAATTGGTGAGTTTTTTTATCAACAACTATAAATATTAAGTCCATATTAAACATTTTAGAATAAATATAGGCTTGACTATCATAGTTAAATTTATGAGCTGAGTTTGCAAAAGTATTAATATTATTTGTAGTTTTAAGATCAATAATAAGTTGGCTACTATGATTTAAAATATCCGCTTTACCCTTCCATTGCATTCCTTCCAATTCCACTAAACCGGGTTTTTCGTATTCTACTGCGCCATCTAAAATTAAATCTTTAAACAAATCAACTTCTAATACTTTTTCTCTCATTAATTCAATTTGGTCTACCTCATGTTGAAGTAAACATATATCTTCTCCAGCTATTTCTTTATATTCTTTAGTATTTCTAGTTTTAGATTTAACTATTTTAAACTTTTCTAGTTTATCTGGTTCTAAAATACAAGTATGAAAATAACTCCCCACAGCAAATGCCGGATTTGGTGGAGAGGGTTTTTTAAAGTTTAAAGGATTGTCAATTAATGCTTTAATATCACTATTAGAAAGAAATTGTTTACCAAATTCTCCATAATAATGTTCATCATCCCTTAACTTCTCTATAATAGAGTTATTATCCATTAATTAATTCTTCTCTTGCGTCTGAAGTTATTGTATATTTATCTTCTAAAGTTTTCATTAGTCCACCATTAGATAAGAATTTTTTTGCTTGTTCAAGATTATCTTTATTAATGATAGGTTTTTCAGTTTTCTTAAAATCAGAAGAGCTTACAACGTTTCCTTTACCATGAGTATTAGTTGCATCTGCATCAGCTGTATCATCTATAAGTAATAAATTACCTAATGCATATTTTTTACCATAAGAAGAAGCAGCTCCAAATCTTTGTGGCATTTGCATACCTTTTTGTTCCATATCAACCCCTACAATTGATGTAGCAAACAGCTTATCACCAGATTTGTTATCTACTATAGTAGCTGTAGATTCAATTATTGGTAAAGGTATATGATTTGCTTTTTCAGAAATCCCTTCTGCAACAGTAAAACTTACATCATATTTCTCATTTATAGGTTTTAATGCTTCTAAAATGTCTTCTGCAGATCGGAAATTGTATTTTCCAAACGAGTTATATCTAGACTTTTTAGCTTTAAACTCGTGCTGTATTTTGCTTAATTTTTCGCGTATGTTCATTTAATTTAATTATTTTGTGTTTAAAATATATTCCATTTTTATAATATGTTCTTATACCATCTCCGTCAATATAAGATACTTTGTCTGTAATAAATCCTTTCATCTTAGTTCAATAAATCATATATTACTCCTTCTTTTTTAAGAAGTCTTTGCTTAGACCATCCGTCAATTTTGCCAAAAGGACTTTGGGCCGATGCAATAATTTCTGTCTGCGTAATTGGCTTATATATTTTTTGTTTAATACTTACACCTTTCCCGGTTAATTGATCTTGATGTAAATATAAACTTTTACCCGATGCTACAGCTTTAACCAAATTCATTTTATAATTAGGTTGCTTTTGTCGTGGAGCATTTTCTTTATATGTAGAGGGTGCAGAATCATTTCTTTTTATATATTGTAATTCATCTGTTGCTGATAAGCAACTATTAAATTTTGTTGTAAATGTATTCATAATATTATAGTGCAATTTTTCTTTAAAGGGACCTTAATCTTTAAATATTTTTAATTTAACTTCTGCCCAATCATAAACTTTAGATTGAGATTTAATTCCATTAGTTGCAACAAAGAAAGCGAGCTCATTTAGCGCATCCTCGTTCATTTTAAGCTTGTATAAAAGCCTTTGTTTTTGTTTCTTAACACTTTCTATATTTGTACCAAAAAAGCGTGCTATATCGCGCATTTTTTTAGGTTTAGAATAAATGTCGTCAAGACCAAAAAACATTTTCATCATTAAATAATGTTTAGGTAAATATTTTTTTAACCAGCCTTCTAAATATTCGCCTAGTTTGTCGTAGTCATAATCGTATGTTTCATCTTCTAAGATGGATAATGCATCGGTATCAAACCAATTAGGGAATAAAACGGAAATAAATCCAAACCCTGTAGTATATCGTTTTTTATCTTCATTATTCCATATCCCTTTAATAGGTTTTACAGCACCATCAGCATTTAACTTTATATTGTCTCCAACTAGTCCTTTAATACTTATTGATAAGAATTTATTAATAGCCTTATCCCTATCAATTTGAGTTTCTAAAGTTGAAATATATTTCCAATCAATTTTTTTCCATGACCTAATTAATGCGTAATATGCTTCTTGAGATAGATCTAATACATTCATTACACCAATCGCCGCATAGTCTTTAGAAAACGAGTTTGCAATATTTGTAGCTAATTTATAATATTCTTTAGGAATAATACTATCAAGTTGTATTATATCTTGCATATTTAAACTATAAATCTTTTTATTAAAATTTTTCATATACTTAACAATTTAAGCCGCCTACTATATTTCTTTATTAATTTAGCTTTTAGTTTAAGCTCATAAATAGGCATTCTATTACGGGCTTCGCCTTCTAAAACAATTTCTATTATCTCTTGCCTTAATGACATTATTTCATCATATAAATAAGATCTATGCTTTGAAGTTCTACTTTCAAAATCAATTTTTAGCTTTCCTATTTTTATTACCATGTCTTGGGTTTTTCCTAAGTTCTTTTATTTTGTCCCTAATACCAAATATATTATTGGCAATCATATGTTTATATATTTTTATTCCTTTCATATTTATAAGTTTTCCCACCAAGGGTTATCTATTTTTTCTATCCAAGTTAATCCATTTTGATTAAACCATAAATCTTTATATTTATTAAAGCTTTTAGGTATATCACTAATTGTATAAGGTTTAAATTTAATTCTTCTAACAGGCGCATCACCTATTTCTCTTAAAGTTCTAATTGTTTTTGCCATCTTTTATGATTTTTTTGGTTTGATATTTTTTTCCATCAAATAAAAATTGACGATATTTTATTGTAACAAAAGGCTGTGTTTGCCATTTGTAATTAAAATTTGATTGATTATATTCAGACCATATAAAGTCTTCACCAGTTAAATTTTGTATTGGTGTTGTTTGCTCAATTCCATAATTAGTTATACCTGCTTCAACAAACAATTGACTGCCTCCACAGCTTGTAACTAAAAATGTAATTATTAAAAATAGTTTATTCATGTTTTCTTTTTTATAGTTAACCCTTTTTTACCAAAGACTGTAGTGTAAGTAAATTCATACCTGTCTTCTAATTCATATTTAATATTTTTAGCTGGAGGATTATTTGCGCCTCCGCCCATATACTTGGTTATCAAGTACTTATCTATTTCTTTTTTAGATATTATACTACTCATAATTGTTTTGTATGTATTATTTCGTTTTTATTAGCAATATGTTTTTTACCATTTATATAAAAATTCCAATATGCTTTTATACTATCACCCTCAACTTTATATTCGTCAGGCATACATTGTGGAGGGTCTACCCATATATCATCATCAGGAATATTATAAGGAGGCTCGTACAATAAATCTTTACATTTTTCAATTACTAAATGTATTTTATTATATCTTTCAGTATAAATTTTACCGAGAGCCAACATATGGTCGTATAGCCATTGATAATATAATTTTTGTGATCTAGCCCAAATAGTTGATGGATGATTTAAATGCGTAGATTTATAAGGAACATTTTCATTTCCATAATATCTTTGCACTGTACATAACATTTGAGCAGATTCTAAAGGCATTTTTACAATATGTTTATTGTATTGATACCTTGCTGCTAATTTCGGGTCGTGAGATAAATAAAATATATTCATTATTCGTAATTTCTTATACATTTATATAATGGGTGACGATAGGAGCCAGATGGGGTTCTTTGAAAGTAAGTGAAGGTTGCAATTTTGCCAATATACCAATCAGCAATATCATACATCTTTTCCATTGTTTTATAATGAGCCATTACTGGCATTCCGAATTCATTACCTTCAGCGTCTCGTGCAAGAAACTTCCCGATTGTGCCAATTCTTTTACCTTGGCCTTCCACCCAGCCCGTGATCGTCGCCTCTGAGTCTTGGAAATCTTTAAATTTTTGTAAATTATAACTTCTTTTTTGTTCATATGGTTTATTTAATCTTATTATACTGCCTTCATATCCTTGTTTTAAGAAATCTTCATGCCATAATTTAGCATCTCCAATTGTAGATACTTCATGAGTAGGCACCTCGACTATATGTCTTGCTCTTAAATCTTCAATTTTACTTTGAATATTTTCATTTCTTATTTTGAAAGGATAATTATGGATATCAGAATAATAATCATACCAATGAAACTGTATATACTTCACAGCTTCTTTAAGCTCTTCTTTTGTTGGTTTTTGCTTTTTTACAAGAGATATAATTTTATTAAAATTTCGTTTAAATTGATGATTATATAATTCACCATCAACTATTATAGTTGGATGTGTTTCAAATAAAGGTTTGAATGCATCTTTAATATGATCCACAGTTTTAAACTCTTTATGATTACGGCTAAACGCTCCATCTTTTGTAATATAACATCTTATACCATCAAGTTTTGGTTGTATAACAGAATCCTCATCAAATTCTTTATTGCCATACGGATGGGCAAGCATTACTTTAAAGGTTGTCGTAGTCTTTTTTAATTTTTTCATATATTTCTTTTAACTCTTGTAATAATTCGTATTTTTCTTCTTTTAACAAAGCATTCCATTTAAATTCTAATTCTTTTAATTGACCACCTAATATTTCTTTTTTAGAAGGAGGTTGAGGAGGCTCATAACTTACATTTCCAAAAGCATCTACATTTTTATGAAAATATTCTTCTGGTCCAAGTGGCTGTGTACCAACAACATAATCTTTATAGTTGGTTTCTAAATATTCTTGTATTCTTTTAAATACTTTATCCGCTACCATATCAGATAGCAATTCTAATTGATCAGGAGTCATAGTCGTCGTCTAATATTAAATTATATATATAGTCTAGCATTTCTGCTTCTCTTTCTTGTCCAGCAATTACACTGTCAATTTGTTCTTGTTCTAATCCTAAAAAAGGAGTTTTTTGTTTCCATTTTTGCCAATCAGAATAAACCTGAAATTGTTTAGATGAGATATGAGCTAATGCTTTACCTCTTAAAGAGTCGAACTCTTTTATATCCATTAATTGTTGTAAAGATTCTTTTTTAGTTATCATTTTGTAATTCTCTAAATAATTCTTCTATTTCTTTTGTTATATTATCACTCTCGTTATCTATTTGTAACGTATATTTATTTTTTTCCACTGTTAAATAGTTTATATATTGTTGCACATAATAATATTACAAACAATAAAGTTAATATTGCACCTTTTGTTACCATTTTATTTAATTTAGTTGCGAGGGCAGGACTCGAACCTGCGACCTTTGGGTTATGAGCCCAACG
>TARA_Y200000002_G_scaffold67140_1_pt1 | contig 23469 bp, 22 predicted proteins | sample TARA_Y200000002 | Tara Oceans TARA_Y200000002 (sample SAMEA2619388) | marine metagenome | biome: marine biome (ENVO:00000447); feature: surface water layer (ENVO:00002042); material: "saline water (ENVO:00002010), including plankton (ENVO:xxxxxxxx)" | depth 5 m | reverse complement strand
GTTTACGTTGGTCATAGTGAAAAAGAAGTTAGGCAATTTTATAAACTCGACGATAGGAAACTCTCACAAGATGAAGACGTTTTGGATACTTGGTTTTCTGCAAGTTTATGGCCTTTTGCGTCTTTAGGGTGGCCAAAAAAAACTGAAGATTTTAAAAAACATTTTCCAACCTCTTTACTGGTTACTGGGTTCGATATTATATTTTTTTGGGTTGCCAGAATGATGATGATGAGCCTTGAGTTTACTAATCAAATCCCCTTTAAAGATGTCTATGTTACCGGCCTTATAAGAGATGAAAATGGGCAAAAGATGTCGAAATCTAAAGGCAATGTTATTGATCCACTAGATCTCATTTATGGTATCTCTCAAGATGATTTGGTTGAAAAAAGGACTTCAAATCTCATGCAAGAAGGTATTGCACAAAAGATTGAAAGAAAGACAAGAAACCAATTTCCAAAAGGTATTGATTCATATGGAACAGATGCTCTGAGAATGACATTCTATTCACTAGCAACACATACCAAAGATATAAGCTTCGAAATAGGTAGGCTTAAAGGATATAGAAACTTCTGTACCAAGGTCTGGAATGCAGCAAGATTTATCAATGGCTACCCTATTGGAAACGATTCATTTCAATCGGCTAATAAAACTGATGAGTGGATATATGAAGAATTTGAAAAATCAAAAAAACAGATCGAGAGAAATATTAAAGATTACAGATTGGACTATGCTATCAACGAAGTTTATGAGTTTTTCTGGAGTAAGTTTTGTGATGTCTATATAGAAGAATGTAAAAAAAGTGGAGAAACAAATAACCTTAGGCCCCTTTTAAAAGAAATACTAGTTATGATGCATCCTTTCGCTCCATTCATAACCGAAGAAATTCATAGCTTATTATTTGAAAGTTCAATTATTTAATTAATAATGAACTTACTTAAGAATGGTTTATTTAATACCCTACTGGCATCAAGCCCTTTAAGAGAAAAACAACAAAAAACCATACGCAAAGAGCTAAATACAAAATCTTCAAAAAAGATTTTTACATCATCCAATTCTCAGTCAATTGAAATATTCGAAACAGATTTATATAAAAAGAAGGTAATATTTTTTCCTGGGTGGTTGGGCCATAAAGATTCTAAATATTTAATTCCTTTAGCTCATCTTTTGCATACTAATAATTTTGATATTATAAGAATCCATCCAGTTGATCATGGTGATACTGAGAGTTTGAATAAAGATTTTTTTAGAGCTACAGATATTCAAACACTAATTGAAGCAGTAGAGTTTATTGGTAACAAATATAAAGATAATGAGATAAATTTAATTGGTTTTTCCCTTGGTGGTAACATCTCATTGAGAATTTCAGCTTCTGATTCAATTGATTTTTTGAAAAGTACTGTTGTTCTATCTCCGGTAATTGATCCTAAAATCTCAATGCAAAGTATGGATAACGCCTCATGGATTCTAAAAAAATACTTCATAAATAAATGGCATAGGTCTTTGAAAAGAAAAATTAAATTCCATACAATTTCTAATCTGGATAAGGCTTTGAAATATAAAAATCTTTATGAAATGACTGAATTTTTTACAAAAAATTTCTCTCCACATCAAAATATTGAGGAGCTATTTTCAGGGTATGCAATAACTCAAAACACAATCAATCGTATAAAACATAATTCACTTATATATTCATCTATTGATGATCCTTGTATACCTATTGAACCTCTCCTTAAACTAAATCAAACTGATTATGTAAAATTTATGCCTCAGCAATACGGTGGGCATTGTGGTTTTATAGATGATTTCAAGTTCTCATCTTCTCTATATGACGAAATAGTTATTAAACTAAATACAGATAGAGTCTAATTTTCTTTTGCAGAAAGATACATTTGAATATGATCAATGTCATCTTCTAGATAAACCTCACCCCTAGCTTGAAATCCAAGCTCAACATAAAAATGCATTAACCTGTGTTGAGCTGAAATAACAATTTCATGATCAGGATATTCTTTTGATAGAAAGTTTACTCCTTCTTTTGTAATTTCTTTTCCAATACCAAGGCCTCTTGAATTTATTTCTGTGACGATTCTCCCAAGTGAGGAACCATCGTATTTAATCCCCGGTCTAAAAGCTCTAAGGTACCCAATCAAGTCTTTGTCGTTATATGCCAACAAATGAAATGCATCTTGATCAGCATAATCTGCATCTATGTATGGACAATCTTGTTCAACAATAAAAACTTTTTGTCTCAAATGAATCATTGCATACAATTCATCTGAAGATAGCTCAGCAAATGTTTTCCATATGTATTTAATTATTATATTACTCATAACTTTTCTTAATTAAATGATTATATAGATGCTTTCAGGTTAGGTCATTTTTAAGATTTGTATCTCTTTTTTGTATATAATCATTTTTTTAAAAATCATATTTTTGATCAAAAAAAGGAATCCAAAAATGAAAACAGTTTATGACTTCAATGTTAAAGATGCAGATTTGAATGAAGTATCTCTTGGTGAATATCAAGATAAAGTTCTCTTAGTAGTTAATGTTGCCAGCCAGTGTGGGCTCACACCACAGTATAAAGGCCTTCAGGAATTATATGAAAAATATAACTCCAATGGTTTAGAGATACTTGGATTTCCATGCAATCAATTTAAAGGTCAAGAGCCAGGCACTAATGAAGAAATACAATTCTTCTGCACTGAAAAATATAATGTTAGTTTTAAAATTTTTAATAAAATTGATGTAAATGGCCCAAACGCTGATCCATTTTATAGTTTTCTTAAAAATCAGCAGCCCGGAATTCTTGGTACCAAGAATATCAAATGGAATTTTCAAAAATTTTTAGTAAACAAGAACGGAGAAGTTATTAAAAGATACTCACCTACCACATTGCCAGAAGATATCGAATCAGATATTAAAAGTCTGCTAAGTTAATTACTAATGGATATTTCTTTTATTGGCTGGATTCACACATTAATAGCACTTCTAGCAATAGGCTCTGGAGCATATTCTTTAAAAAAGTATACTATTATTGAAACAAAAAACCTTTCAGCCAAAATATTTGTTTTCGCAACTGTTGTTGCTGCTATAACTGCACTATTGATATATAAGCGTGGTTTTGGTGTGGGGCACTTGTTAGCAATAGTCACCCTTTTGGCTGTAATATTTGGATACATTAATGAAAGGGGTCTGTTTTTTGGATTCCTTACACCCTACCTTCAAACAATAAGCTATTCTGCTCTTTTTCTTTTTCATATGGTACCCGGTATAACAGAGGTTTTAAGAAGATTTCCAAGAGACAACCCAATAGTTCTTGATTCAAATATAGATCATCCGATTCTTATAAGCTTTTATATAACATTTTTTATCTCATATTTAATAATCACAACAAATCAAATTATTTGGTTAAAAAAAAGAAGTGACTAAATTGGAAGAGACATTAGCAAAGCATCTTCAGAATTGTCTTTATAGTAATTGTCCCTAATAGCATCTTTACTGAAACCAAATTTTTCATAAAAATTAATGGCCTGGGTATTACTAACCCTTACTTCAAGGAATATCTTTTTGTAATTCATGGCCTTGCATTGTTTCAGCATGCTTTGAAGCAACAAAGTTCCTATACCTTTTGATTGCATTTGTGTTCTTACAGATATACTTAATATATGAGCTTCTGGATTGACTGGAGAAAAGATAAGAAATCCCATAATCTTGCTATCATGCTTACAGATCAGGCCTTTATGGCCGACTTCAAAAGATGATAAAAAAGTTTCGTATTTCCACGGACTGGGATTAACCTCGAGCTCTATCTTGTAGGCTTCTCCTAAATCCTTCAAACCCATCAAGGAAATCTTATACATTTTTTACTTTAAAAAAATCTCTTTAAGCTTTTTCCATAAAACCATCTTTGATTCTGTATCATGAATCATTTTCTTTAGTGAGGGTGCTTGAACGAAGGGTACAGGTAGCTCAAGAGAGCTTATATCAGGTATAAAACAAATTATGCCTTTAATGTCTTTAATAACTGAAATATTTTCTTTTATATCGTCAAGATTATATTTATTTTGAACTATGTTTTTATCAACAGGTTTAACTGCATCCACAATAGCAATAAGAAGCTTTGCCTCATCTTCATCCAAATCATCATATGATTGCCCAAGTAATGTTAAAATATTTCCTTTTTGATAACCAAAGATTATTTTTGAGGGCTCTGGTTCCTGTTTTGAACGAAGTTCATATCTGGTAATACCTATCTCTTTAAGAATTAAATTTGTTTTAACACTTGGAGTTATCATAGAAATTAAATATTAACATTTACAAATAAAAAATGGATAATCCAGTAAATAAATATAAAGCTTTTCAGCCCATTAACCTTAAAGATAGGGAATGGCCTTCAAAGGTAATAAATCAAGCGCCTACATGGTGTTCAGTTGATCTTAGGGATGGCAATCAAGCATTGATTGAACCAATGGGTTCTGAAAGAAAAGATAGAATGTTTGCTTTATTATGCAAACTTGGATTTAAAGAAATTGAAGTTGGGTTCCCTTCTGCATCACAAACTGATTATGACTTTGTCAGATCATTAATAAATGACAAAAAAATTCCTTCTGATGTAAATATACAAGTTTTAACTCAAGCCAGAAACGAATTGATTGAAAAGACTTTTGAGTCTCTTAAAGATATTCCTAGAGCTATTGTTCATTTTTATAATTCAACATCAACTCTGCAGAGAAAAGTTGTTTTTAATCAAGATAAACAAGGCATTAAAGAAATAGCAATTAATGGAGCATTAAAAATTAGAGAACTGGCTTTAGCAAATCCAGAGACTGACTGGAGTTTTGAATACTCGCCCGAAAGCTTTACTGGCACTGAACTTGATTACGCAGCGGAAGTCTGTGATTCAGTTGTTGATATCCTTAAAGAAGTTTCGAAACATAAGATAATAATTAACCTTCCAGCAACTGTAGAAATGTCTACACCAAATATATATGGTGATCAGATTGAGTGGATGAATAAGAATTTAAAAAATCGCAAAAATATCTCACTTAGCCTTCATCCTCACAATGATAGGGGTACAGCTGTCGCAGCATCTGAATTTGGCCTTATGGCTGGTGCAGACAGAGTTGAAGGTACTTTATTTGGAAACGGCGAAAGAACTGGTAATGTTGACATAGTTACAATAGCTTTAAATATGCTGACTCAAGGAATCGATCCGCAACTAGATTTTTCTAACATAAATTCAATTATGAGAGAAGTTGAATATTGCAATCAACTGCCAGTTCACCCAAGACATCCATATGCTGGAGACTTAGTTTTCACAGCTTTTTCTGGGTCTCATCAAGACGCAATCAAAAAGGGATTCCAAGCCATGAAACAAAGCAATGATCCAGAATGGGCAGTACCATATTTACCAATTGATCCAGCTGACCTGGGTAGAAGTTATGAAGCTGTTGTGCGTATTAACTCTCAATCTGGTAAGGGGGGCGTTGCATTTCTTTTAGAAAAAGATCATGGCGTATCTCTTCCAAGAAGACTACAAATCAGTATGAGTCAAAAAATTCAAAAACTTGCTGATGAAACAGGAAAAGAGATTAGCAGTACTGAAATATGGGAAATATTTGAAATAAACTTTTTAAAACCAAAAAATAATTTTGCTTATAAAAGCCATACATCATCAACTAAAGATGATGTTAATAAATTAGATGTAAAAATGATTATGAACTCACAAGAGGTTACTATATCGGGGATAGGTAATGGCCCAATAGATTCATTTGTTAACGGTCTTTCAAAAAAACTGGGAATAAATATAAAAATTTCTGATTATCACCAATCAGCAATATCATCAGGTTCTGATGCTCAGGCTGCAGCATACATTGAGCTAGAAAGAGATGGAAAGACAAGATGGGGTGTTGGAATAAATCCAAATACTACAAGAGCTTCTTTTGAAGCTATTATTGTAGGCCTAAGTAAAATCTTATAAAAATTAATCGAAATTAGGTTCGCGTTTTTCAAAAAAAGCAGTTACTGCCTCTATATTTTGTGGACTTCTAACTAAATTATTTTGAATTTCAGCTTCGTTATTATATGTATCTAAGTATGAATTAGATAAAGATTGTCTCATTAATTTTTTGGTATTAGCTAAAGCTTGAGGCGATCTTTTTGCAAGTTTTAGCGCCCAGTCCATAGTATCTTTCTGAAGATTTTCAACTGAACTAACTTTGTTTGCTATGCTGAAATGTAAACATTCTTTTGCGTCAATTTTTTTAGCTTCTATAGCATACTCAAATGCTTTTCCATAACCAAGATATTTTGGTAATAGCCAAGACAACCCTCCATCAGGAACTAAGGCTATATTGCTGAAAACAGATAATATATATGAATCCTCTGACATTATTCTAAGATCACATGACATAGCAAATGCAGCTCCAATACCAGCAGCAGGTCCTTGAATTGATGCAATAACCGGTTTAGGCATTGATATGATATTATCAAATGATGGCTTATAACCATTAAGTAAACCATCTTTAGCATTATCCCATTTAGGTTCTCGCTCTGCTAAATCAGCGCCTGATGAAAAAGCTCTTCCAGCTCCAGAGAGAATTACAACCCTCACATCATCATCATCTTTAACGATTTGAGTTGCCTGTTGTAACTCTAATGTCAATTCAGTGTTAAACGCATTCAATACTTCAGGTCTATTTATTTCAACCGATGCAACTTTATTTTCTATATTAAGATTAATTGTTTTAAAATTCATTGCTTCATACTCCACCTTGATTATATACCTAAGTTCTAGTTATTTCTTTGTTATATGCATACACCTATCTCTATAAAATATTTTTCCACCTGACTCCTCTTTATCTGCTCTTGTCCATGAAACTTCTGATTTAGGCCCAGGGCTTGAATGTAAAAAAGTTTTTATAATTTCTTCAATTACTTTTTTGCTTGGCATAGCTATATTTTCTTCCTTAATTGAAAATCTAATAATGTCTGCAATAAATGGTTCTTGAATTTCTTTAAGGTCTTTTACTTTAATTTTTTTACCAATTAAATAATGGAATTTTTCTTTAAAAAGAATTTCATAGGATTGATTTTTAGTCTTAATAAAATTTGATGAATTAGAAATTCTTGATGATGCTTTATTCCACCTTTGTTCAATCGCGGGAATAATGGTATTTCTAATGTAATTCCTATCTTGGTTCACCTCATAATTAGACTCATCATTAATATAACTTATCTCATTATTTTCCAGATAAGTTAAAATGTCTTTCTTAGAATGGTTTATTAAAGGCCTTACGAGATATCCATCTCCAACACTTCGTTTAACAGCAAGAGATTCTAATCCGTCTACCCCAGTGCCTCTAAAAAGTCTTAATAAAAAGGTTTCAGCCACATCATTAGAATGATGTCCAAGTAAAATCTGATCGCCCTCTTTTAGATATTTTTTAAATAAATTATATCTAGCTTTTCTAGCAGCTGCTTCAAGACCATCTCCATCAATCTTAATTTCAACAGACTCAACATTACATCTAATACCTAAATTTTTACATACTTGTTTGCAATGGTTTTCCCATTTTTCTGAATTATTTGAAAGATTATGATTGATATGAATTGCTTCAATGTTGTTAATATCATTTGCATGAAGTAGATGTAATAAAGCAGTAGAATCAGGTCCACCGCTGTAACCAACATAGATTTTTTTATCTAAATCTAAGTTACAAATTAAATCATCAAAACTAATCAAAATCTAAGTGCCAACTTCTATCAATCTTTTATATCTTCTATCTAATAATTGTTCCAAAGACATATTATTTAAAGTGGATAAATTTTTAATTAAAGAATCTTTTATGCTTGATGAAATTATGTCATAGTCCCTATGAGCTCCACCTAGAGGTTCTTCGATAATTTCATCAATAATCTTTAAATTTTTGAGTTCCTTTGCTGAAACTTTCATAGCTTCTGCAGCATCTGGCGCCTTTTCAGCAGTTCTCCATATTATAGAAGCACATGCCTCTGGTGAAGCCACAGAATAAGTTGCGTATTGAAGCATTGCAATATTATCACCAACACTTATTGCTAATGCTCCTCCAGAGCCACCCTCGCCCGTAACTACAACTAAAATTGGTATTTTTAATTCCGACATTACTGCTAAATTTCTAGCAATAGCCTCACTTTGACCTCTTTCTTCACCTTCAATGCCAGGATATGCTCCAGCTGTATCAATAAAAGTTATTACTGGCATAGAAAATTGTTCAGCTAACTTCATTAATCTTTTAGCTTTTCTATATCCTTCAGGTTGCGGCATTCCAAAATTTCTTCTGACTTTTTCTTCTGTATCTCTACCTTTTTCATGACCAATAATCATAACCGGCATATTTTCAAGATACGCTATGCCTCCGATGATTGATGCATCATCACCAAATTGTCTATCACCATGCAATTCATCAAAATCATCAAAAATTCTATCTATAAAATCTAATGTGTGAGGTCTTTGTGGATGTCTAGCAACTTGAACTGTCTGCCAAATAGAAAGCTTTGAATAGATTTTTTTTGTTTCAATATCTCTCTCTTTTCGAAGAGTATTAATTTGATTATTTAACTCTGATGAATCTATAGCTGAATTTTTTAAAGCCGTAATTTTTTCAGATATATCCTGAATAGTTTTCTCAAAATCTAAAAATTTATAATCTTCTGAAATCTCAGGAATATTCATGGGATCAATTTTTTTATTTGTCATTTTTATTTTATTTAAAAAATTAAATTTCTAGAGCATTTTTTCCAAAAGCTTCATCTAACAAGCTTAAATTTGATAAGGTTGGTTCAAATTTAAATTTGTCACCTAGATCTATTATAGCCTCTGAATCATTTGTTATTACTTTTACATTTAAAATACATCCTGATGATTTCCACAACTCTTTATTTAATTTTTCTAACTTGTCAGATAATTCTTCAAGTGAAAAGAGATCAGATTTTTCAAGATTCAAAGTAACTTTCTGAATCTTTCTTAATAGCTCTTCATCTAATGATTTAACTTCTTTGACTCTCATCCTAAACATCGCATCGCCAATTTCCTTGGATCTGTAGTCATCAATTTCAACTGCGCCTTTGACAACAAGAATGTTTCCCTCTTTTAGAATTTCATGGCAGTCTTCAAGAACTTCACTTGGAACTATTCCGTCCATAACACCACTTCCATCATCAAAGTTTATAAACGTTAAAGGCTTTCCTTTTTTGTCTTTAATTTGTCTAACGCTACTTATTAAGACTACTAGTGAAGCTTTCTTTGTATCATGACTGAGTTTTTTTATTTTTATTGATCTAAGACTATTAACTTTTGTTTCAATTGCATTAACAGGATGTCCAGATAAATAATACCCCAGTGATTTTTTTTCAAGTGACAGTAAATCACTTAAATTCATATCTTGGGTATTTTTATATTTCTCATATGGGTCAAAACTATCATTTAATGAAGAAAACAAATCTCCAGAGATCCCAGCTTGCTTGGACATATTTTTTGAACCATCTTTCAGCATATCTTCGATACATGAAATTGCTATACTTCTAGAAGGAGCAATACTATCAAATGCACCAGACTGAGATAATGCTTCCAAGGATTTTTTTCCTCCGAGTTTTATATCAACTTTCTTTGAAAAATCCCATAAATCATGAAATACCTTTGTCTTTCTTATTTCACAAACATGTTCTATAAATAAATCAGCAACTCCTTTTACAGCACCTAAGCCATATTCAATATCTCCTTTTTTATTTACTAAAAACATTTTGTTGCTAGATAAAATGTTTGGCTTTAAAACATTAATATTCATTCGTTTACATTCCTGAATCAAAGCATGAATTTTATCTGTGTTTCCAAGCTCAGTTGAGAGCACAGCGGCCATAAAATGCGCAGGATAATAAGCTTTAAGATAAGCTGTTTGATATGAAATTACTGCATAAGCCGCTGAATGTGATTTATTAAAACCATATTCTGCAAATTGTTCTATTAACTCAAATATTTTTCCTGCTATTTTTTCAGAGATAGAATTTTTATCACAGCCTTTAACGAAAATTTCTCTTTGCTCTTCCATTTCTTCAATTTTTTTCTTACCCATGACTCTTCGAAGAATATCTGCTTGTCCCATAGAATAACCAGCAAGAACTCGGGCAGCTTCCATAACTTGTTCTTGATAAACAATAACGCCATAGGTTTCAGAAAGCACAGGTTCAAGTAATTCATGTGGATACGTAACTTGGCTTCTACCATGTTTTCGATCTACAAAAGTTGTATGCATTCCTGAATTCAGAGGCCCAGGCCTGTATAGTGCTAAAAGAGCTGTTATTTCTTCAAATTTTGTAGGTTTAAGTTTTTTAATTAAATCTCTCATTCCTGTTGACTCTAGTTGGAAGACCGCCATAGTCTTCCCAGATGACAACAGTTCAAATACCTTATGGTCATTTAAAGGAATATTATCAAGATTTAATTTTTCTTCGTCTTTTTGAATAGATTCATTAATTGATTTCAAAGCTTTGTCAATAACAGTAAGAGTTCTCAAACCAAGAAAATCAAATTTTACTAAACCTATTTTTTCTACATCATCTTTATCGTATTGGGTCATGATTGATGCTGATTGTCTATCATTATAGATCGGACAAAAATCTGATAAACTTCCTGGTGCAATTACGACCCCACCAGCATGTTTACCTACGTTTCTTGCAATGCCCTCTAATTTATAAGCCATATCAACAACTTCTCTAACTTCTGGATCATTTTTTGCTGCTTGCGCAAAAACTGGTTGTTCATCTTTTGCTCTATCAAGAGTCATTCCTGGTGCGAATGGAATCATTTTTGATATTCTATCTCCCAATGCATATGGCTTACCCATTGCTCTTGCAACATCTCTTACCACAGCTCTAGCAGCCATTGTGCCAAATGTAGCAATTTGTGACACAGCTTCGCTACCATATTTATTGCTCACATACTCAATAACGCTATCTCTTTTTTCCATACAAAAATCTATATCAAAATCAGGCATAGATATTCTTTCTGGATTAAGGAAGCGTTCAAATAGCAAACCATGAACTATTGGATCTAATGTAGTTATGCCAAGTGAATAAGCGACCAATGAACCAGCACCTGAGCCACGACCAGGCCCAACCGGCACATCATTATCCTTAGACCAATGTATAAAATCATAAACTATTAAAAAATAGCTTGAAAAGCCCATTTTTTTTATTTGATTTAATTCATAATCAAGTCTTTGCTGATAAATTTGCTTTTTCTGATTATCAAAATTTATTATTAATTTTTTTAGTCTTTCATGAGAAAGCTCAGAAATATATGAGTCAAAATTATGTTCTTTAGGAACAGGATATTCGGGGAGAAAATACTCTTTAGTATGAAGAGATACATTACATTTTTTTGATATTTCATTTGAATTATCAATTAATTCATCAAATCCATCAAATAAATCCTGCATTTCTTGAGGACTTTTGAAATATTGTTCGCTTGAAAACATTTTTTCTCTATTTGGATCATTGAGCGTCCTTCCAGTATTAATGCAAACCTTAGTTTCATGAGTTTCATAATCATCGCGCTCTGAAAACAAAACATCATTTGTTGCTATTAGTGGAACACCTTTTAAAGAGGCCAAAGGTAAAATGTTTGAGAAGTATTCATGCTCATCAGGTCTATTTGTTTTTTGAATTTCAATATAAAAATCATCTTTAAAAATCTCTAGAAACTTATCAATTCGTTTCTCTGCTTCTTGATTTTTTTTTCTTTTTATTAATTCAAAAAGGTGGCTATCTTTTCCACCAGAAATTGCAATTACATCATTTTTGAATTCTTGAAGGTCTTGAAAATTTATAATTGGATTTTGATAAGAAAAATTATTATGAGCTTTAGAAATTACTTTCATTAAATTTTTATGTCCATTATTATTTTTAGCCAAAAAAAGGAGTTCGTGTGAGACCTCATCTTCATCAAAAATAACTCTAAGTGATGAACCTGAAATAGGTTTTATTCCTTGCGATTCACACTTGTTAAAAAATTTAACCATTGCAAACATATTTGATTTATCAGTCAAAGCAATTGATGGGACAGAATATTTTTTTGCACAATCAACCAATTGATTAATTGTTAATAGGCCCTGAGTAATGCTGTACTCTGAGGAAACTCTTAAATGTGAAAATGTTTTTTCCATTGTATTAACTTACGACACCCTTAAAAGACTTTCTATGAATTGGTGTTATGCCGTACTTTTTTATAGCAGCTTTATGCATTTTTGTGCCATAACCCATATGGCTTGAAAAATAGAAATTTGGATATTCTTTATCAAATTGCATCATTAAATTATCTCTATATACCTTTGCAATAATCGAGGCTGCGCTTATCTCATCTATGTAAGAATCTCCACTAATTATTGTTTGAGTATCTGTATTTAAATCAGGTTTATGAATTCCATCAATAAGAATTTTTCCTGGTTCAACTGATAGGTTAAGTATAGCCCTTTTCATAGCCAATAAAGAAGCTTGAAGAATATTTATTTCATCTATTTCTTTGGGAGATGAGGAACCAAAAGAGAAATAGGAATTTTGCATAATTATTACAGATAATTCTTCTCTTTTTTTCTTAGAAAGTTTTTTTGAGTCTTTAAGACCGGGTATATTTTTTCTTAAAATTACTGCTGCAGCTATTACAGGTCCTGCTAAACAACCTCTCCCCACCTCATCAACTCCAGCTACAAGTTTCAAAGCTCTAAAATTTGTTTAATATAATCTTCTTCTTTATTACCTACTAAAAGCTCTCTTAATTGTACTGACATGGACTGCATTTTATTAATATTTTTTGAAGCACTTAAAATTGATTTTGCATTGCAATTCTTTTGAATTAATTCTGGAAATTTTCTTGAGCCCAACAATAAATTTGGCAACCCAACATCATCAACTTTAAGCATTCTAGAAATTATAAAAAAATTAAGTGGATTAGTTTTATAACAAATAATTGGATTAACTCCTAAAATTGCTGACTCTAATGTCGCAGTACCTGACGTTACAACTGAGAACTCTGAAATTGATAAAAAATCTCTTGTAGAATTAATTTCTACTCTTATAGGTAAAGATGATGGTATATATGAAGAAATTAATTCCATAATCTTAGTATCAGATGCAGGGATTAAATATTCATAATTAACATTTTCTTTAGAATGAAGGTTTATAAAATCTATATAAGTTGGCAATAGGTCTTTTATTTCAGATTTTCTACTTCCAGGAAGAACAGAAACAAATTGTTTATTAGGGTTTAAGGAATATTGTTGAAATACATCCTCTTTTTTTGAAGGATATAAATCACAAAAAGGGTGACCCATATGAATACTAGGCATTTGTTTCTTTTTATAAAAATTATCTTCAAAATTAAATAAGCACATTGTTAAATCAATGAAGTTTTTAATCTGTTTGATTCTGCCCTCTCTCCAACCCCAAACTGATGGGCTCACTACTTGAATGTTTTTTGATTTACCAATTTTTTTTAAAGCTTTATGAATTCCAATATTAAAGTCCGGAGAGTCAATGCCAATAAAATAATCTATTTTATTTTGTATAAATAAGTTTATAAGTTGCTTACGTAATTTCTTTAGTTCTATGTAGTTTATTAAAGGTTCGATTAATCCCATCAAATGCAGTTTCTCAAAATTAAAAATTGAAGTTAATCCTTCCTTAATTATTTTTGGTCCTCCTACTCCATATAACTCTACAGAATGTGTTTTTTTTAAGGCAGAAATAATTTTTGCACCTAATCTATCACCTGAATATTCACCTGCGACAATTCCAACTTTGATAATTGGCTTTTCAGAGTTCACTTATCTTAAAATACCACGTTTGGAATCTTTTATGGACTTAATATAAGTTTGTAAATAAACATCATTTGTTTTTGAATGCATATTATTTATTTCTTTAAGTGCTTGATCAAGCTTAAGGCCTTTTCTATAAATTAACTTATGTGCTTTTTTAATAGTTCTTATTGATTGTTCAGGTATTCCATTTCGAGCCATTCCAATTGAATTTAAACCAATAACTCTTGCTGGGTTTGAGGCAACTTTAGTAAAAGCAGGAATATCCATAGTTATTGAAGTGTTCATTCCAGCAAAGCAAAAATCACCTAAAATACAAAACTGATGCACTGCTGCATAACCCCCAATAACCACATTGCTGCCAACTGATACATGACCTGCAATACCAGCATTGTTTGCAAAAATATTACTATCTCCAACAGAACAATCATGAGCAATATGAGTATATGCCATCAAAAGATTATTATTCCCTATCTCAGTTATGCCTTTGTCCTGAATGGTTCCTCTATGAACTGTAACGCCTTCTCTAAAAATATTGTTATCACCAATAACTAATTCTGTTTGCTCTCCGTTATATTTTTTATCTGGAGTATCCTCGCCTATCGAAGAAAATTGATAAATAATATTATTTTTACCGATTTTTGTTGGGCCTTTTATAACTGCATGACTTAGAATTTTTGAGCCCTTCTCTATTTCAACATTGTCACCAATAATACAGAAAGGTCCAATCTCCACTGTTGCATGAATATTCGCCTTAGGACTAATAATAGATGATGGATCAATATTCATTATGCCTTCCTATCAGCGCAAAGAATAGTAGCAGTACAAACAATTTTGTTATCTGCTTCAGCTTTTGTTTCAAATTTCCATATACCCTTTTTTTCACTAACTATTTCACTATACAAATGAACCCTATCATTAGGTCCAACACGCGATCTGAACCTTGCTTTATCAATTCCTGCAAAAACATATATGGATCCTTCTTCGGGAGTCTTATTCATTGTTTGAAAACCCAATATTCCTGATGCTTGTGCTAGCGCTTCAACAATCAGGACACCTGGAAAAATTGGGTTATTTGGAAAATGGCCTTTATAAAAATCTTCATCAGGTGAATTTTTTAAAATACAGTGAATATTCTTGCCTAATTCAATATTAATAATTTCATCTATAAATAAAAATGGCTCTCTGTGAGGTAAAAAGTTTTTAATTGCATCGAATTTTTCAAGCATTCTTACCCTCTTTTTTTGATAAAAATTGACGATTTTGCCCAATTACTTTGATCTTGTGCAGGCATAATACCAATATAATTACCAGGCTCTTTTATATCTTTAATTATAAGCGTATGGGCGCCAACTGTAACATTGTCACAGATATTTAAATGCCCAAGAACTCCGGACAATCCCCCCATCTTAAAATTTTTACCTATTACGGTAGAACCTGCTATAGCGCATGAAGCAGCAATTGCAGAATCTTTCCCGATAATCACATTATGTGCTACTTGTATTTGATTATCTAATTTAACTCCGTCATGGATTTCTGTATTTGACAGAGCTCCCCTATCAATAGAACAATTTGCTCCAATTTCTACATTTTTGCCTATAATCAGCTTGCCGATTTGTTCTATTTTTACATAGCCATCTTTTGAAGGAGCATAACCAAAACCGTCTGATCCCAGAACAGTGTTGTTATGAATAATACTGTTTTGAGAAATATGAACATCTTGAACTATTGAGCAATTTGATTTGATAGTTACATTATCTTCGATAATACAATTTGGCCCTATAACTACATTAGCACCAACTGAAACGTTATCACCAATTGATGAATCACTTGAAATAACAGCAGAGGGATGAATTATTTTATTTTGCAATTCAAAATTAGAATTTTTAAAAAGTTGACTAACTTTTGCATATACTAAATATGGATCCTCATTAACTATATAATTCTTGTTATCTTCATCCACATCACAGGCACTTGTTATTATCGCAATAGACTTCGATTTTTTTAGATTTTTTTTATATTTAGAGTTTGCAAGAAAGGTAATAGATGATTTTGTGGCATTATCTAAAGTTGATAAATTGTCGACAATAAAATCTTCATTGCCGACAATTTTAGAATCAGTAAGTTCAGCTATGAAAGCTAATGAATAACTTTTGTCTTTTGACACTACTCCGATTGTGAACTGTTTTCCGATGCAGCTACATCAAGCATTGAGGTAACATCATCAGTCAGGTCGAGAGCAGGATCACTAAAAAGTATTATTTCATTTTTTTGTAAAAGCAATTTAATTTGCTTCGCTTGAATAAGCTCACCAATTATTTTTTGCATAGCTGCCCCATTACTCACAAATATAGCCTGTGCAGTTTCTTCCTGTGCTTGCTGTAATTTCCCTGCAAGGAACTCTATATCTTTTCCAAGCTCTTGAATTTCTTTTTGCATTTTTGCAATATCTTCATTAGATAAGGTTTCAAGCTCTTTTTGTAATTTTTCAGCTAATGCTTGTCTTTCAGCTTGTAAAGATTGTGCTTGCTCTAAATTACTTGAATAGTCAGCATCTTCTTCAAGTGCTTTAAAAGCATCACTTGCAGCTTGGGTAGAAAGTACTGCAGCTCTCATATCAATGACTGCAATCTCATCAGCATGTATGTTCTGAAAAGATAGAAGCAAGACCGCTAAAAATTTAAGTTTAAAAATATTTTTCATAATTACCCCTTAGTTGGTGGTGATATTTTATATTAATTAGAATACATTTCCTACCGTGAATTGGAATTCCTTAGTTCTTTCATATTGGCCAGCATTTTGAGGATTTGCAAGTGCAAAACTCATTGGACCAAAACCAGTAATCCAAGTCACACCAACCCCATAAGAATATCTTAAGTCTTCAATTGACGGTTCATAACAATTAATTTGATAATCTTTACAGTTATCTGAAAATACATTTCCAAAATCAAAGAAAAAAGCAGATCTCATTGATCGCTGATCTTCAATAAATGGAAGTCTAAATATTAATTGAAGACTACCCTCAACTTTTATGTTTCCTCCAATAGATACTCTATTTGTATAAGAGGTATTTGCATAAGGATTATAGTATGGGGCGTCAGGAATAAGGTCTCCATCGGTATCAAGTAAGTTTGGGCATGTTCCTTCAGAATAATTAAATTGATAACAAGGAGGATTAGTGCTTCTTGGGCCTAAAGTGTTAGATTCAAAGCCCCTTAACGATCTTGGCCCACCTGCATAAAAATTTCTAAAAAAAGGCGTTTCTTTAGTATCTCCAAATGGCACTGTGTATCCAAGATCAATATTAAATCCAAATACATAATTTCTGCTTAAAGGACTATAAAATTTATAAATATAATTTGCTCTAGCAAAATCAATATCACCTACGGGTAATGTTGATGAAAGACTAAATACTGTTGAAGATCCGTTTGTTGGAAATAATCCTCTGTTTAATGTAACTTTTTGGTAGGACAATTGGGCTGTTAAGGTCTCAAATACACTACCCTCTAAATCAACAAAGTCCCAAATCTCTCTAGCTGGCTGTGTTCCAATATCAATGTCTGTTTTATCATAAGTGATACCAAAATTTACTCTTTGTACATCAGAAATTGGATATCCAAATTGTATTCCAGCGCCTTGAGAGTTACTTAAATAATTAGCAACATTAAACTCTCCATAATCTGTTTCTCTAAAATAAATGTTATAGCCTCTACTAATCCCATCTTTTGTATAGTATGGATCTAGAAATGAAAAGTTATAACTTTCAGTATAAATATTTTTGTTGATCCCAATTGCAACAGTATTTCCAGAACCTAAAAAGTTTTGCTCTTGTAAATTAAACCCTAGCATTAAACCAAAATCACTGTAACCAATATTTCCACCAATTGATCCTGTGCTTTCTTCTTCAACAGAGTATATTATGTCGATTTGATCATCTGAGTTTGCAACTGGAACTGTTTCAACTTGAACTTCTTTAAAGTAACCTAATCTTTCAAGCCTAATTTTTCCTGTTTCTATTTGATTGTCAGATGACCAAGCACCTTCAAATTGTCTCATTTCTCTTCTTAATACATAGTCTTGAGTGGTGTTATTGCCAGCGAACAAAATTTTTCTTGTATATGTTCTTTTACCTGCATCAATATTAAAAATTATCTTTACTTCGTTATTTTCATCATCTATTTCAGTAGAGGGATTAACCTCTGCGAATGCATAACCTTGATTTCCTAGAATATTAATAAAAAATTCTTCTATTGATGTTATCTGCTGTTGCGAGTATGTTTGGCCTTTGAGGGAAGCTGTTATATTTTCATATGCCGAGACTTCCAAAGGAATATCTCCAGTTACTTGTGCCTCAGATATACTAAATTTATCTCCCTCAAACAAATTATAGTTAATAAATATATCTTTATAATCCTTTGACAAGCTAACCTGAGTAGATTCAACAGAAAATTTCATGTAACCACGATCTTTATAAAAGGACTCTAAGGTTTCAATATCACCTTTTAATTTTTCTTTTGAGTATGCATTATCATTTCTCAAAAATGAAAAAAATGATCCTTCTGATAATTCAAATGCTTCTGTTAGCTCCTCGTTTGAAAAAATTTCATTGCCTATGATATTAATTTTCTTTATTTTTGCTCCAGTCCCTTCATCAACAATAATATTAATTTCGATTGTATTTCTAGGCTGATTGATTTCTTCGATTTCTACATTTGCACCATATCTTCCATTTGATGCATAAGATCTTACCAATTCATATTTAACTTTTTCTAATGTTGACCTCTTATAAACACTTCCCTCTTTAATGCCAACGCCATCAAGGCTTTCTAAAAGCTGCTCAGTTTCAAGCGCTTTGTTTCCAGATATATCAATTTTAGAAACTGAAGGTCTTTCAGCTACACCAATAATTAAAGTATTGCCGTCGCGTGCAATAGTTATGTCATCAAATTGCTCTGTGCTAAATAAAGACCTTGTTATATCTGTCGACCTTCTTAAATCAATCTTATCCCCAACAGTGATGGGGATTATATTAAAAATACTGCCAGTCGAAACTCTCTGAAGGCCAACTATTCTTATATCACTGACGATAAACTCATCAAAAGAATATGCCTGAATTGTCATAATCAGACAGAGAAAATAGATTTTTAATTTATTCAATTATATTCCTAAAAAAAACGAGCTACATCGTTAAATACTGCAAATATTATTAAAGCCCCGACAATGAGAGCTCCACCTGTGTAAATAATGTTCTCTGCTCTTTCTTCTAGAGGCTTGCCTCTAATTGCCTCTAATCCTAAAAGAGTTAACTGCCCTCCATCTAAAACTGGAATTGGAAGAAGATTTAAAACACCTAAACTGATACTTAATAAGGCCATTAAATACATAAACGGCAAAAACCCTGCTTGGGCAGTATCCCCTGCCATTTGAGCAATTCCTATTGGACCACTTAAATTTTCAGTCCCCATATTCCCTGTAATCATTTTTCCAATAAATTGAAGAGTCTTCAAACTTAAGTTATATGTCTCGTATACCCCTTTAGTAAAAGATTCATAAACCGTTCTTGTAGTTCCAAAAGAAACTCCAATAACTCCATATTCATTTCCATTATCATCAATTGCAGAACCAATTTTTACAGGTAACTGAATTAGATCATTTCCTCTATATATATCAAAAAGTACTATTTGATTAGGCAAGGTTAGGATAGTATTTCTAATATCACTTGCATAATTAATTTCGGTACTGCCGATTTTTCTTATGACATCATTAGCTTTGAGATTTGAGTTGTCTGCTGGGCCATTACTTATTACTGAGCCAATTATAGGCTTCATTTTGAAATCTAAATCTAGACCAAGATATTTTATAGGGTCAGCTTGTGATTGAGGCGTTGGTAAAAAATCTTTAACAATAACCCCAACCGTTACATTATTATCAATATCATTTCTTTTCAAAGAAAGGTCAATTGTTCCGGTATAGCCAGCATATGACAATAATTCAAGACTGATATCTTTTGGATCAGATACTGTTATAGAGTTTATCTCTACAATTTGATCACCCGGTAAAATGAAATCGCTTGATGACTCAATATTAATTGATTCGTCAATATTTTTAATAACTGGAATTGTTTGAGGATTTGGTGTATTAAGAAAAATTAAAGAAAAAATAAAAATTGATAAAATAAAATTTGCAAGAGGGCCTGCAAACATTATTAATGCTCTTTGCCACTTAGGCTTTGAATCAAAAGTGTTCTTAATCTGTTCTTCAGTCAGTTGTTCTCTAACTTCAGGTTCAAGCTCAATAAGCTTATTAGTAATCATTGAAACATAGCCACCCAGTGGTAATGCCGATATAGCAAATTCTGTTCCATGTTTGTCTAAACGTTTATATATTACTGGGCCCATACCAATTGAAAATCTTTGAACATGAACATTAAAAATTCTGGCAAAAATAAAATGACCATATTCATGAATAGCAACAAGCACACCTAGAAGTGCTATAAATGATCCAATGTATATAAATGTTGTAGTCATAATTTTAAGAAATGGATTTTACCACCTTCTCGGCCTCAATGCGTGTTTGGTTATCTATTTCATAAATCGTATTTAAATCTATATCTTTAGACATTGGCATGGTATCAAAAGTTCTGTAAATTACTTCATATATTTTATCAAATGTAATTTCTTCATTTAAAAAACTCTGCACAGCAACTTCATTTGCAGCATTAAAGATTATTCCTGACGAACCTTTGTTGTTACATACATATCTTGCAATATCAAATATTTGGCCTCTGTCTTCAGGAATTTTTTGGAACGTAAGATTTAATGATGAAAAATCTATTTCAGAGAAATCAAGATTTAGTCTTCTATCACTAACTGATAATGCGTGAGCAATTGGAACCCTCATATCCGGATTACTCATCTGAGAGATACTTGACCCATCTTTATAAGTCACAATTGAATGTATTATGCTTTGTGGATGAACCACTATTTCAAAAAATTTCTCCTCCAAATCAAATAAATATCTCGCTTCAATTAATTCAAGACATTTATTGACCAACGATGCAGAGTCAATTGTAATCTTTTCTCCCATTTCCCAGTTAGGATGATTTAAGGCTTCATTTTTTGTAACTTGTGAAAGTTCAGCAATACTTTTATTTAAAAATGGGCCACCAGAAGCAGTTATTATTATTTTTGATACATCATCTGTATTTTTATCAGAATTAAGACATTGAAATATAGCATTATGTTCACTGTCAATGGGTATTATCTCAGTACAATGTTCTTTAGCCAAAGGAAGAATGACATCTCCTGCAACTACAATACTTTCTTTATTAGCTAGCAAAGTTGTTTTTCCAGTTTTTGCTGCCATTATCGTGCTTTCAAGACCAGCAAAACCTGAAATAGCAGATACTATGATGTCTACATCATCTTTATTAAGTAATTCCTCTAATTCAGATTTATCTCTCAGGATATTTAATTCGTTATTATTTTTAAATTCATTCTTAAGAAATTTATGACTTTCATCAGATTCTGTATATACATTTTTTAATCTAAATTCATTAATAATATCTTTTGCTTTAGATATATTTGAACTGAACGACATCCCTAAAAGATTTAATTTATTTTTATTTTGTTTAATTACGCTAAGCACGCTATCTCCAATACTACCAGTAGCACCCAATACAATAATATTTTTCATAAGATAACTATCAAAATAAAAAATAAAAGCATTGTGGGTGTTGCTAGTAAATGAGAGTCTATTCTATCTAAGATTCCTCCATGCCCAGGGAGAATATTGCCAGTGTCTTTTATTGATTTATCTCTCTTGAGAAAACTTATAAGTAGATCTCCATAAAAAGCTAATATTCCACCGAAAAAACATATTAAAACAGACCAATAACTAATATTAAGCAAATAACTTATCAAAAAGCCAAACAATATATTCCCAATTAAACCCCCTATTAGACCCTCTAGAGTTTTATTTGGACTTATATTTGGAGAAATACGAAGTTTTCCAAAGTTTGATCCGACAAAATAAGCAAAAATATCAAAAAGAGCTGTATTAACTAATATTATAAGAATTATTTGGTAAACGGAGACTGCACTAAGTTCATGTAAATCAAAAAATTCTTTTATAGCAAAAGAAGGTGCAGACAAAAGTCCAACCAAGAGAGAAATTGAAAGCCAAAAATATATAAAAATTAAGTTAAAACCCCATAAAATTGGTTGTCTAAAACTATTTTTAATCCACTCGTAAAATCCTGCTATTGAAAAAATTGTAATTAAAGACAAAAAAATCCAATAGTTTTCTGCAATTATTAAAAAGATTAAAGGCAGGGCAATTATCAACCCTGTAATAGTTCGTCTTAATAAATTTGAATTATATTCTTTTGCCAAATCTTCTACTCACAGTCTTAAAGTTATCTATGCATTCTACAAAATCTTCTTTTGTAAAATCTGGCCAGTATTTATTTACAAATGATATTTCAGTATAGGCTATTTGATAGAGTAAGAAATTACTTATTCTTCTATCCCCTCCAGTTCTAATTAATAAATCTATATCTTCAACAGGAGATGCGGAAAACCCAGAAATCATTTTCTCATCTATTTGCTCTACTGATATTAGACCATCTTTCACTTTTGATGAAATTTTTTTGGTCAAGTTAACTATATCTTGTCTGCCTCCATACCCAAGAGCAACATTTAAATTCAGTACTGATTCATATTCGCTAGTTGCAGTTTCTGCTTCATCAATTTTAGATAAAATTTTTGAGCCAAAATCTTCTATTTCACCAAAAAACTTTAGTTTAACTTTTTGTTTTTTTAAATCTGGTACTTGATCGTTAATAGCTTTTACCACAAGCTTCTTTATTGCATCTATCTCAGATTTTGGTCTGGACCAATTTTCTGTACTAAAGGCATATAAGGTTAATGATGCTATATTTTGTTTAACTGATTCTTCTACTATATCTCTAACAATTTCAACACCTTTGCTATGACCTTTGCTAATTGCTAGAGAGTTTGAAATAGCCCATCGGCCATTACCATCCATAATTATAGCGATATGTTTAGCTATGTTTTTCTGCTTATCTTTTGATGAGTTAGCCATATGGCTTGGTTTAAATTTCTAAAAGGTCAGATTCTTTTGCTTTTAATTCTGAGTCAACAAGCCCAATATACTTGTCCGTTTCTTTTTGAATTAAATCTTCCACTCTTCTTAGATCATCTTCTGATATTTCTCCAGATGATTGAAGCTCTTTGCTTGATTGGTTTGCATCTCTTCTAATATTTCTTATGGATACCCTAGAATTCTCAGCTTCAGCTCTAGCCTGTTTAATATAATCTTGTCTTGTTTCTTCAGTTAATGCGGGCATTGTAATTCTAATTAAATCAGATGACGTGCTTGGGTTTAATCCCAAATTTGAATTAGATATTGCTTTTTCTATTTCAGGTATAAGGCTTTTGTCCCAAGGAGAAATAACCAAAGATCTTCCATCTTCAACACTTATGCTTGCAGTCTGATTTAAGACAGTCAGATTGCCATAATAGTCAACTTTGATATCATCTAAAATAGCAGGATTTGCCCTTCCAGTTCTAATCTTATTAAATGCCTGGCCTAAGGA
>TARA_Y200000002_G_scaffold269772_1_pt1 | contig 23627 bp, 21 predicted proteins | sample TARA_Y200000002 | Tara Oceans TARA_Y200000002 (sample SAMEA2619388) | marine metagenome | biome: marine biome (ENVO:00000447); feature: surface water layer (ENVO:00002042); material: "saline water (ENVO:00002010), including plankton (ENVO:xxxxxxxx)" | depth 5 m | reverse complement strand
CTAGAAGCTCAAGGTGAATACGCTTACGCTTTCGACTTTTTCACAACATCGATGTTGTGGACAGTGATCGCTGCTGCGCTTGTTTTCCTCATGCATCTTGGCTTCGCTACACTTGAAGCTGGATTAACGCAGTCCAAAAATACGGTAAATATTCTTTTTAAGAATGTTTTCATAATTTGTATTGGATTGTTCACATACGCTCTCATAGGCTTTAACACACACTACCCAGGTGACGGGTGGATCATTGATGGCTGGCTAGCTTTTGGTGGCGAATTTGGTTACGCACTCACTGCAGCTGGTAATGCTGACGATACCTTCGGGTACGGCGGTGTTGGACTAGCGATGACTGGTTACGGAGACTTTATTTTCCAAGCTATGTTTGCTGCAACAGCTGCAACCATTGTATCGGGTGCAGTTGCCGAGCGCGTAAAGCTAGGTAGTTTTATGATTTTTGCTACTCTTCTAGTTGCTATCGCGTATCCTATGGTAGGAGCTTGGCACTGGGGCGGAGGTTGGCTAGGTGGCCTCGAAGGTGGATTCTACGATTTCGCTGGTTCTTCAGTTGTACACGCATTTGGTGGATTTGCAGCTCTTGCTTGTGTTATGATTCTTGGACCTCGCTCTGGTAAATATGTGGATGGCAAAATCAAGCCAATCCTTGGCCACAGCATGCCTTTGGCAACAATAGGTGTTTTCTTACTTTTCCTAGGCTGGTTTGGTTTCAATGGTGGTTCTGTGCTTTCCGCAAATCCAGCAGGAGTTGGTCTCGTATTTGTTACGACCGCGCTTGCTGCCGCTGCCGGTGGTTTGGCTTCCATTATAGTTTCGATGCTGTTTTTGAAGAAACCAGATCTATCTATGGCTCTTAATGGTATACTAGCAGGCCTTGTTGGTATTACTGCAGGTGCTGATGCGATGGGTGCTTGGGCTGCAGTTACAGTTGGTGCGATTGCAGGTGTGATTGTTGTCTTCTCTATTCTATTCTTCGATAAGATCCAGATTGATGACCCAGTAGGTGCAATTTCTGTTCATGGTGTTTGTGGCATCTGGGGCACTCTTGCAGTTGGTATCTGGGGTGGCGCAAACTTTGTAACTCAGCTAATTGGTACTCTTGCAGTATCATTCACTGCCTTTGCATTTGCGTACCTCGTCTTTGGAATCATTAAGACAATTATGGGTGTACGTGTATCTCCTGAAGAAGAGGCAGAGGGTCTTGACTTGAGCGAGCACGGACAAGCAGCATATCCTGACTTCGCGCAAAGCTAAGGCTAATTTGCACAATTTACTGTAATACAACTTCAAGAATTAAAAAATTATGAAACTGGTAAAAGCTATCATCAAGCCCTTCAAACTCGAAGAGGTAAAGGAGGCGCTTGCTGACGTAGGTATCGAGGGAATGACTGTGACTGAAGTCAAAGGCTTTGGTCGCCAGAAAGGACATACGGAAATCTACCGCGGTAGTGAGTACACTGTGGACTTTCTTCCTAAGGTTATGCTGGAAGTAGTCGTAGATGATTCTGAAGCTGAGAAGACCTCAACTGCTATCGTTAATGCTGCTAAGACTGGTAAAATAGGTGACGGTAAGGTCTTTATCTTACCTGTCGAAAGCGCTGTTCGTATTCGAACCGACGAGACTGGTCCTGACGCTCTCTAGGGCAAAAGAGGTTGTAGTTAGATTGTTTTCAAGCGGTCACCTTAGGGTGGCCGCTTTTTTTGTAATAGTAGACATTAGTTAATTTAGGGCTACATTGTATCTCGAGAAGTAATATTAAGTAAATATACGTATAAAGCTTGAGTTAATTAGTTTGCTAGGATTGCCTCGCAAGCTACCCAAATCCTAACTCAATACGTATAAAATGAAAAAACTATCTCTTTTACTATTAATCTCTTTTCTTGCTGCAGCGCCTCTATCGCTATTCGCAAATGAGGATCTTGTTACGCTTTCGACTCAAGAAGTTGTTGCGGCTGCTGCTGAAGGCTTGAGCTCTGGTGATACCGCTTGGATGCTTACTGCAACTGTACTGGTTCTATTTATGACCTTGCCTGGCCTTGCTCTTTTTTATGGTGGTTTAGTACGTTCTCAGAATGTACTTTCTGTCTTAATGCACTGCTTCGCAATTGCTTGTTTGGCATCCTTACTATGGTTTGTTGGCCTATACAGTATAGCTTTTTCAGAGGGAAATTCATTTTTTGGAGGACTTCAAAATCTAGGATTAAGTGCCGTTACTGTGGATAGCATGAGTGGCACCATACCTGAAACGGTCTTTATCATGTTTCAAATGACTTTCGCAATTATTACTCCTGCCCTTATTGTCGGTGCATTTGTAGAGCGAATGAAATTTAGCGCGGTTTTACTATTCACTGCTTTATGGCTCGTTCTTGTTTATGCTCCAGTCACTCACATGGTATGGTGTGAAGGTGGATATTTATATGGTGTCCTTGATCTTGCAGGTGGTATTGTTGTGCATGCGACTGCAGGAATTTCAGCTCTACTATTGGCAAAGTTTTTAGGTTCTCGCGATGGGTTCCCTGAAAAGCTCCATGTACCGCACAATCCAGGAATGGTCATGATTGGCGCTTCCATGCTTTGGGTTGGTTGGTTTGGCTTTAATGCAGGAAGCCAGCTTGCCGCAGGAGAATCTGCAGGCATGACGATGTTAGTTACACATATTTCTGCAGCAGTCGCTAGTTTGACGTGGATGACAATTGAATGGCTCAAGACTGGTAAGCCAGGTCTTGTTGGAATTGTGACTGGAATGGTCGCAGGTCTAGCTACAATAACCCCTGCCTCTGGAAATGTTGGTCCTTTGGGAGCTCTTTGCCTTGGTTTTCTTGCTGGTTTTGTTTGCTATTTTATGTGCGGTATTGTCAAAAAGTCGTTGCGCGTGGACGATACTTTGGATGTTTTTGCTGTGCACGGTGTCGGAGGTATTATGGGAACGCTTCTTGTTGCAGTGTTAGGGACAGCTACTTTTGGTGGTCTCGGATTAGGTACTGCAGCATCAGGACTGGAAAACACTACCGTACAACAACTGATGATTCAGCTTAAAGCAGTCGGCTTTGTGGTCGCTTGGTCGGCAATTTTTACGGTAGTCATAATATATATTTGTAAATTAATCACTGGTTTGCGCGCCTCTCCAGAAGCAGAGACTGCAGGCCTCGATCAAACCGAACACGGTGAGAGAGCATATCATTTCGAATAAACGTTTTGATTTTTCTAATTTGGTAATTATAAACTACAAAATTCCAATAAAACCTACAACTTATGAAACTAATAAAAGCTATTATCAAACCCTTCAAGCTCGACGATGTTAAGGCGGCGCTTGAAGAAGTCGGAGTCACTGGTCTTACTGCAATTGAATGTAAGGGGTTTGGCCGTCAAAAAGGCCACACTGAAATCTATCGAGGCAGTGAGTATACAGTAGACTTTCTACCCAAGACCATGATTGAAGCAGTGGTTGAGGATGAAGCTGCAGATCATGCTGTTGAAGCAATTATAAGTGCGGCTAAGACTGGCAAAATTGGAGATGGTAAAGTTTTTGTACTTCCAGTGGAAAGTGCAGTACGTATTCGTACTGAAGAAGCTGGTTCTGACGCGCTTTAAGGCCTGGATTCTTAACTATTAAAGGCGACTACCCTCTAAGGGCAGTCGCCTTTTTTTTATTCAATTTTTCCTTTTTCTTGCATAGCTTTCAGCGTTGGCGCATCAACAACGTCTGGCGCTCGCTCGTCTTTGCCAGCAGTTTTATGGTAACGACCAGTCAAAGAGTCCCTCTCGTAGCGAGTGAAGCCGTGTTTTTCTACGTTCGCATCACTGAGCTTACTCTTGGTAGCCTTCGCAGTATACTGCGTAGGTAAATTAGGTTTATGGAATATTTTCTTAACCGGGTTTCCTGATTTTGGATGATTTTTCAGGCTAGGATCTGACATCCTTTGGATAATCTCGAAGCAATCGCCATCTCTACCGTCGGGCAAAATCTCTTGGTATAGGTATGTGGGCATTTGTATGTACTATATGTTATAAAATTTGTAAGTGTTCACTCTCGATTGAGATAGTTTTACACACTAAACTAGCTAGCATCGCAACTTGAATTAATATCCTAAAAATAGGCTACAAATATTAAATTGTAGCTTGCATGAATGTGGTCGTAATTTATGTTATTACTCTCATGTTACGTTACTAGCGGGTCGGCTATATGAGCACACAAAAAACAACCGTAGGATATGATAGTAAAGTTGAGGGCGATGTAATTGTTACACAAGCTTCTGCTGTTATTAATTGGATTCGTAAGCACTCTGTTTGGCCTATGCCCATGGGGTTAGCCTGTTGCGCTATTGAGCTTATGGCGGTCGGTGCTTCACGATTTGATATTTCGCGATTTGGCATGGAAGTGATGCGTTTTTCACCAAGACAAGCTGATTGTATGATTGTTTCCGGTACTGTTACTTATAAAATGGCGGAAGCTGTGCGACGTATATATGAACAAATGGCGGAGCCAAAGTGGGTTGTTGCGATGGGTGCCTGTGCGAGCACGGGAGGAATGTACCGCTCTTATTCAACCTTGCAGGGAGTTGACCGTATTATCCCCGTTGATGTTTATGTAAGTGGATGTCCGCCACGCCCAGAAGCTCTGCTTGATGCGATGATTAAACTACAGGACAAGATTAGCGACGAACAGTCCTTAAAAAACTTGATCCCAAAAAGTAATAAGCCCGATCAGCAGAAGGCGGGATTGATCAGCGAGGCTTAAGTTATGAGTACTACTAAATTTTCACTTCTTAAAGAACGCTTTGACTTTATTGTTGAGAGAGACTCTTCAGATCACTTAGCAGTGAATTGTCCAGTCGAGCATTTTTCTGCATTTTTTTTAGCGCTGCGCGATGATTTTGGGTATGACCTATTATCATGTGTGACTGCCGTTGATTGGGATGTTCAGAGCCCTCGTTTTACTGGAATTTATCACTTACTTTCTACAGCCACGCATCAGTACATACGCGTTGCCGTCGATTGCTTGGATGATATACATCCAAGTTTGCCGACCCTGAGTTATCTTTTCCCTGCAGCTGATTGGCATGAACGTGAGACATATGATCTTTATGGTATTCGATATACCGATCATCCAAACATGCGGCGTATTTTAATGTGGGACGATTATCCTTACTATCCTCTACGTAAGGATTTCCCATTAGCTGGTATAGAGGTTCCGTTTCCTGCTGCAGATGTTGCCGAGTCAGCCAACGCAAAAGTTCTTCCCGCGCCAATGATGGGAGGGCCCTTTGTCTCCTCCGCAGATGGCAGTTTACGCGATTGTGAGCCCGTAGCTAAGGATGAAAGCTGGACCGAAAAACAGGAGGCACACTGATGGCGACGACAAAAGAAATTTCAATCCAAGAACTAGCTTCACGGTCCGTGGATGCGGAAACGGAGCTCAAGGGTGAAACTATGTCTCTTAATATAGGGCCCTCACACCCGACTACACACGGAGTATTGCGCCTATTGACAGAGCTAGATGGCGATGTGATCACAAAATGTGAGCCCGTTATTGGTTACTTACATCGTGGCTCCGAAAAAATTGCTGAGAACATGACCTTTAATCAGTTTGTACCTTATACAGACCGGCTTGATTACTTAGCACCATTAGCAAATAATGTAGCCTTCGCCATGGCCGTTGAAAAGATCGCTCAATTAGAAGTTCCTGAGCGTTGCCAATCTATCCGTGTACTTTGTTGTGAATTAGCACGGATATCTTCTCACCTACTAGGAATTGGAGTATATGGTATGGATGCTGGAGCGTGGACCGTATTTATGTATACTTTTACGGAGCGAGAGAAGCTATATACATTGTTCGAACATTTGACCGGCGCTCGTCTTACGACTAGCTATACTCGTATAGGTGGCGTGGTTCGTGATTTGCCAGATGGATGGTTAGGCCGTGTCAGCGATTTTTGTAGAGAGGTTTTAGGGGTACTCGATGAAGTCGATAAGTTACTCACTCGTAATCGTATATTTATGGATCGTACGGTCGGCATAGGAGTTATTTCTAAAGAAGATGCGATTGCTTATGGTTTGACTGGGCCAAACTTACGTGCCTGTGGCGTGGATCTCGATTTGCGTAAAGATAAGCCTTATCTTGGATATGAAAAATATGACTTTGAGGTACCAATTGGGACAAGTGGAGATTGTTATGACCGCTATTTAATGCGTGCCGAAGAAGTGCGCCAATCGGTCCAAATTATAAGACAAGTGATAGATACAATCCCTGATGGACCATTTTATTGCGAGGATGCTAAAAAGATAGTCGCGCCGCAGAAGTCTAAAGTTCTGACCAGTATGGAAGAACTAATTCAAAATTTTATGATCACAACGGAAGGGCCTCAAATACCTCCTGGTGAAGCTTATTTTGAAGCTGAAAATCCGAAAGGTGCTCTCGGATTTTATGTTGTTTCTAAAGGAGGTGGGGTCCCATATAAGTTGAAGATACGTGGCCCTTCATTTAGCTCATTGAGTATCGTGGAGAAGGTAGTTCCAGGGCACTATTTAGCTGACATCACCGTATTATTAGGCTCATTAGATTTTGTTTTAGGAGAGTGTGATCGATAGATCTAAAACTTTTATGCGCATGGATTTAAAATCACAAACGATTGATAAAATTGATAAGCTAGTACCACGCTATCCAACTATCCGTAGTGCAGCGCTTCCGCTCTGTCATTTGATACAAGAAGACCAAGGTTATTTGTCTAAGGAAGCGATAGAATGGATTGCCAACCGCCTAGATTTGCAACCAATCAATATCCAAGAAATTGTGACTTTTTATCCTATGCTGCGGACTGAGCCGACAGGAAAATATCATGTTAGAGTTTGCCGTACTTTGCCATGCGCTCTTGCTGGGGCTTACAGTACCTGTAGGCGACTGGAAGAAGAACTGGATGTGTCTGTAGGTCACACAAGCGAAGATGGTTTAGTGACACTTGAGTTCGTTGAGTGCCATGCGGACTGCGGCAAAGCTCCAGTTGTGATGGTAGGTGAAGACGAGTATACTGATATTAGCCCAGATCGCGCGACCGAACTGGCTAAGAAAATAAAAAATGGAGACCTTTAAGCGCTCGATTATGGAACATCAACAATACCGGCTTATTTTTAAACATGTCGATCAACCAGATTACAGTAACGATATCGAATGTTATATTAAAAATGGCGGCTATGAGGATTTAAAGAAAGCTGTTGGCATGCAACCAGAGGCTATTTGCCAAGAGGTGCTTGACTCCGGAGTGCGAGGGCGTGGAGGAGCAGGGTTTCCTGCTGGAATGAAATGGAAGTTTTTAGACCGAAAGTCTGGTAAGCCAATCTATCTAATTTGCAATGCTGATGAGTCCGAACCAGGAACATTTAAGGATCGCCAAATTATTCATCAAGACCCTCATCAATTGATTGAGGGAATGATGTGCGCAGCTTACGCAATTCAGGCTAAACTGGCTTTTATCTACATCCGAGGTGAGTTCTATGAAGGCTATCAAATCCTAGAACGTGCGATTGAGGAGGCTAGAAATAAAAATTTCCTAGGGGACGATATACTTGGTTCTGGTTATTCCTGTGATATTATCGTGCACCGCGGGGCAGGTGCTTATATTTGCGGTGAAGAAACCGGCCTGATAGAGTCACTGGAGGGTAAACGCGCTAATCCAAGGATTAAACCTCCTTATTTTCCTGCTGCTTTGGGTGCCTATCAATGCCCAACCATTGTAAATAATGTAGAGACTCTATGTGATGTGAAGCATATCATCCATATGGGTGGGGAAGCATTTTCAAAGATTGGTACACCAGGTAATACCGGTACGCGCATCTGGTGCGTATCAGGGCATGTGCAGAAACCTGGTTATTACGAGTTCCCTTGCGCGGGTGTTACCCTAGGTCAATTAATTTTTGATGTTTGTGGCGGCCTGAAGCCTGGGCGTAAGCTTAAAGCCGTTATTCCGGGAGGGTCTTCAGCGAAAGTATTACGAGCTGACGAGCGATTTAAAGGCAAACTAAAGGACGGTACTGATTTTGATTGGGGAGTTGAAGACATTCCTATGGATTTTGACAGTTTGATGGCTTGTGGGTCGATGTCTGGGTCTGGTGGAGTTATCGTTATGGATGACACAACCGATATGGTTGAAGCTCTAGCGAACATCAATTATTTCTATGCGCATGAAAGTTGCGGGCAATGCACGCCTTGTAGAGAGGGAGTACCTTGGATGCGTAAGGTTACAGCTCGCATGTGTGCGGGACAAGCACGCGAAGAAGATGCTGATCTACTCATGAATATTGCTGATCAGATAGCGGGGCGTACTATTTGTGCGTTCGGTGAGGCGGCCTCATGGCCAGTGCAGAGCTTTATTGAGAAATTTAAGGATGAATTTATTCAGAAAGCCCGGGAGCAAGCCGCGCTGCGCAATGATGGTAAGCCGACTAAAATAGAAACAACTTTGATCTAGTAATGAGTATACCCGACACAGTTGAAACGATTGCAATCAATATTGACGGAGTCGATGTTCAGGTTCCAAAGGGAATTAATGCGATCGAAGCAGCTAAATTGCATGGTAAGGAGGTCCCGCATTATTGTTATCATCCTAAGCTTTCGATCGCTGGCAACTGTCGTATGTGCTTAATTGAAATGGGAATGCCTATGCGCGATCGGGCTACTGGAGATCCCGTTATGGATACCAATGGTGAGCAGAAGATCGGATGGTCGCCTAAGCCGACGATAGGATGTTCCACCAATGTATCTCCAGGAATGCATTTACGAACTAATTCTACTATGGTCAAAGAAGCCCGTAACGGGGTCACAGAATTTCTTCTAATTAATCATCCCCTAGATTGTCCTATCTGTGATCAGGCCGGAGAATGCCGATTACAAGAGTTCTCTGCAGACCATGGGCGTGGTGTAAGTCGCTTTATTGAGGATAAAAATGTAAAGCCAAAACGCACTCGATTAGGTCCTCGTGTAACACTTGATGATGAGCGCTGCATTTTATGTTCGCGCTGTATACGATTCTCTCAGGAAGTTGCGAAAGACGATGTTCTTGGTTTTGTAGATCGTGGTACATACTCCACTCTGACTTGTTATCCCGGCAAAGAGTTAGCTAATAATTATTCACTTAATACAGTAGACATCTGTCCGGTAGGTGCACTTACGAGTACTGATTTTCGCTTTAAGATGCGGGTTTGGTTTCTGAAGCGCACTAATAGTATCTGCACAGAAAGTAGTGTTGGTTCGAATACAACGGTCTGGAGTCGTGAAGGAAAAATTTATCGTATTACCCCACGACAAAATGATGCGACTAATGATACTTGGATGACAGATTCAGGTCGCGGACTTTTTAAAGAGACTGAGTCAGAGAATCGTATTAATGATTACACTATAGACGGAGTAAGCGAAGATATGGAAATTGTTGCTCAAACAGCAGCAGATTTATTACAGCAAGGAAAAGTAGCGCTTGTTGGTTCTGCTCACAGTAGCGTTGAAGAACAATTTTATCTTAAGAAAATATCCGAGTACGCTAGCGCATCAACTAACATTATCGCAAAAACAGGTTACGGAGATGGTATATTGCTATCAGAAGACCGCACGCCAAATCTTCGCGGAGCACTTTTAAACCGGCTTATTACTGAACTGCCTAATGCTGCTGCAGATTCGATAGATTCACAGATTCAATCTGGCGCAATACAGACTCTTTTTGTCGTTAACGAAGATCTTACAAGCTTGGGCATTTCGCAAGAATCGCTCGCCAAAGTGTCGATAATCTATTTTGGCAGTTTAGCGAATCAGACCAGTAAAGTTGCTACAGTAGTTATTCCCACTCTGACAGTATTTGAAAAGTCTGGTTCATTAGTGAATCAGAACTTTATTTTGCAGCAATTTTTACCCGCTATACCTGGACCGAAGGGTGTTATTAGTGATGTACTGATGCTTGCTAAGATTGTAGAGAAGATGACAGGTGATACAATCGAGCCTGTTACGCTTACTATGATTTGGCAGGAATTGTCGAATACGATCGCTGAGTTTAAATCAATCACTTGGCAAAAAATAGGGGACGAGCAAGGCATACAAATCAATCCAAGGGCATTTCTAGATCTTCCATTTGTAGAGAGTAAAAATCTAAAATTCGACCCGACAGCATTCAAAGAGGCTAATAGTACTGCGTTAGAGTCTTAGCAAAGTTAGATATGAACTTAATAAGTAATTATTTACCATTATTCATTCCAGTTGTTTATGCGCTGCTGATGGTTTCTGTATTTATGGGTTTATGTAGTTACTCAGTCTTAGCAGAGCGTAAAGTATGTAGCTGGATTCAGCGAAGAGTCGGCCCCAACAGAACGCGACTACCGCTTATAGGCAATATCCCAATCATTGGTAATATACTGACCGGTTTGGGTATATTTCAGCCAGCTGCCGATGGATTAAAGTTTCTTTTTAAGGAAGAAATCACTCCTGGGCATGTAAAAGTTGGTTATTATTATTTAGCTCCTATTGTAGCGCTCACCCCAGCTTTGACAACAATGGTAGTACTGCCTTTTGGGCGATATGTGGATAGTTCTGGTAATATTCAGCCTCTTGCATTGGCAAATATAGATGTGGGATTCTTGTTTATTTTAGCCATATCTTCACTGGGCGTTTATGGAATTGTACTCGCTGGATGGGCATCAAATTCAAAATATCCTTTTTTAGGGGCTATTCGCTCTTCGGCCCAAATGATTTCATATGAGTTAGCTATGGGTTTAGCAATCTTGCCGGTTTTCATGTGGTCCGCGGCACCAGGATCGGAGTATGGGATGAGTCTTTTTGGAGTAGTACAGTCGCAACAGGGCTTGTGGCTTGGCATATGGCAACCACTTTCCGCACTCATTTTTCTGGTTGCTTTATTTGCAGAGACCAATCGCTTGCCATTTGATATGGCTGAGTCGGAGACTGACTTAGTTGGCGGATTTCATACCGAGTACGGAGCATTTAAGTTCGGTTTATTTTTTGTTGCTGAATATGCACACATTATAATGGGCTCCGGGATTTTTGTACTATTATTTGCTGGTGGGTGGCATTTTATTCCTGGATTTGCTGATCCATGGCCTGATGGTTACTTGGGTGCCTTACTCTCCATGTTATGGTTTATGGGTAAAGTTTGCCTCATGATTTTTTTCTTTATTTGGATACGTTGGACCCTCCCGCGTTTTCGATATGATCAAGTGATGGCACTAGGATGGAAAATTCTGCTGCCACTAGCGATTGGTAATCTGGTATTTAACACTTTGGTAATCGCTATAATTGATACCTTTTAATCGTATATTTTTATGGCTAAAACTAAAGTTATAGAACGCAAAGCCCTAACATGGGCGGAAAGGACGTATCTTCCTCAAATTCTAACAGGACTGAAAACGACGCTCTCTAATATGCTAAAGAAGCCGATCACTTTGCAGTACCCTGAAGAAAGGCCGGTTATTCCTGATGATTATCGAGGAGTGCCGACTCTAGTAAAGGATCCTCATGGCCGAGAAAAATGCGTTTCCTGCCAACTATGTGAATTTGTTTGTCCACCTAAGGCCATTCGAATTACGCCCGGTGAAGTTGACGTGGATAATGAACCGGAACGCGCTCACGTTGAGAAGGCTCCTAAAGAATTTGATATTAATATGCTGCGTTGTATTTATTGTGGACTTTGCCAAGAGGTTTGCCCTGAGGAAGCAATCTTTTTACAGGATGTTTTTTCGCTTTCTGGTTATAGCCGCGATGAAATGATTAACAAGAAAGAGAAGCTTTATGAATTAGGCGGGACCCTACCAGATCAGCACTTTAAGTGGGATAAGAAGAAGTCTGCCGAAGCATTAGGCAACTCAGACCATTAATTACTCATGCTCGACATATTATTTTATATTGTATCGGCGTTTACACTAATTGCAGCTTTGCTCATGGTAATGAGTCCTAATGCTGTAAATGGTGCTATGTGTATGATTGCTGCTTTCGTTGGAACTGCCGCATTATTTATCTTATTAGAGGCCTACTTTTTGGCAATTCTGCAAGTATTAGTCTACGCAGGTGCTGTAATGGTATTATTCCTCTTTATTATTATGCTTTTGAACGTAGAAGAGATAGAGCCGAGTAACCGTAAGAGTATGCGCTCAAATTTCCTTGCTGTACTAAGTTTTATAATTGTATCAGGTCTGATGATTTCTGCGTTCTCAGGAGAATATTTGCCAGAACCAGAATTACTTCCGGTAGCAGCTAATCCTGATGGTAGTGTAGTCTCTAAAATTCCTTTTACTACGTCTTCTAAATCATTTGGATACAGTTTATTCTCTAAGTATATGCTGCCGTTTCAAGTTACTGGATTTTTGCTATTATCTGGCATGATTGGAGTTATTGTCATTAGCAAGAAATCAACCGAACAACTCGAAGCAGAAGCGTTGCTAGAGAAGGAAAGGGATGCTTCATGACAATCGGCCTTAATGCATTTCTAATGGTTTCTGGCCTACTTTTTTCCATTGGTATTTTTGGAGTTATTTTGCGTAAAAATACGCTGGTTATTTATATGTCATTAGAGCTTATGTTGAACGCGGTTAATTTAGCGCTTGTCTCATTCTCTCGTTATAACGCTACGATGGATGGAAATATTTTTGTTTTTTTCATTATTACGGTTGCCGCTGCTGAGGTAGCTGTTGGCCTTGCAATCGTGGTTGCTCTGTATCGCCGTCGTCAATCGGTTATGGTTGACGAAATTAATGCTTTGAGTCGCTAAGATTATGACTGCCACACAGATACTTATCGCTTTATTGCTAACGCCGTTGGTGACTGCTACTTTTATAGCATTATTTATGCGCCGATTAGGTGCAATAGCCTCATATTTTTCTGTAACTGCTGCAGGACTTATTTGCATATTTAGTGTGCTAGCTATTGGGCATTTTGATGGTTCTACAATTGCTGTTTCTTGGGATTGGTTACGATTTGGGACTTTTGAGGTGCAGATTGGATTTCTCTTTGATAGTATAGCAGCGACTATGCTCACGATGGTCGCTTTTGTGGGTTTTTTAATTCATATCTTTAGTTTAGGGTATATGCAGTCGGATACGGCCAAAGCACGATTTTTTGGTGGGCTATCAATTTTTATGTTTTCCATGCTGGGTATTATACTCGCTGATAATTTGATCATGATTTTTGTTTTTTGGGAACTAGTTGGATTTAGTTCTTATATGTTGATCGGCCATTATTTAGATACCGAAGAGGCCAAAGAAGCATCCAAAAAAGCATTTATAGTTAATCGTATTGGAGATCTTGGGTTCTTGGTTGGAATCGTTTATGCTTACTGGCATTTTGGTACCGTTAATCTACCTAAACTAGAGGCTTTAGTTACTGCGCAGCCTGATTTAATTAATGCAACAATAGCTGCCTTTTTAATGTGTGGTTTTATTGGTAAATCGGCTCAGTTCCCACTGCATGTTTGGCTTCCGGATGCCATGGCAGGGCCCACTCCTGTTTCAGCGCTCATTCATGCAGCAACAATGGTTGCTGCGGGGGTCTATTTCTTAATCAGGATTGTCTTTTTGTTTCCAGTAGAGGTGCTCGATTTTATTTCCTACCTTGGTGCAACTGTAGCTGTTTACGCAGGATTTTGTGCATACGCGCAGCACGATATTAAGAAGATCCTCGCTTACTCAACACTATCTCAGCTTGGTTACATGGCTACGGCATTTGGGCTTGGTTACCCAGGAGTTGCGTTCTTCCATTTAATCACTCATGCGTTTTTTAAAGCGCTACTTTTTTTAGGGGCTGGTTCAGTTATTCATGGTTGTCACCATGAACAGAATATTTTCAAGATGGGTGGTTTGATCAAGCGTATGCCTGTGACCTCGATAACTTTTGCAATCGGACTTATGGCTCTGTGTGGAGTATATGGAATGTCTGGTTTCTACTCTAAAGATGCAATTTTGATAGCTAGTGGACTCACTAATACACCGATATTTGTATTACTTATAATAGGCGCATTTTTAACTGCTGGCTACATGGGACGTTTGTTCTGGATTGCATTTCTCGGAACGCCCAATTCTGAAGCGGCATCACATGCAAAAGAAAGCCCACTGACTTTACTGCTTCCTTTAGTCATTCTTGCTATGCTCTCAATTACAGGAGGATTGTTGCAATTATGGCCTGACTCATTAGGCGGGTTGATTCGATATGATGTAGACCACTTGCACCATGCAGAGCAGTATGATGCGATGCACTATTTTGTCCTCAAGCTTGGGACTGCTGCATGGATTATAGGTCTTTTAGCAGCGCTATTTTTCTATCGAGTTGGCGCTAGCGAGGATCGTTTAAAGAAAAATTTTCTACCAATTTTCCAATTCTTGCATGCAAAACTTTGGTTTGATGAGATATATAACTTTTACGTAGCTAATGTGCAGCAACGTGTAGCTCGTCTTCTTAATTTTCTAGATTTACTCTTGATTGAGGGCTTATTGATTAGGGGTAGTGCTGGCGCCATTAGTCTGCTGGGTATGTTTGCTCGATCTGTACACGTTGGGAATTTACACAGTTATGTTTATTGGTTCTTAGCAGGAATGTTACTTCTGTGGCTTGCTTGTTTTGGTCTCTTCTAATTAACCGATTGGCTACCAAAATATTATGAGTACTTTCGACCTAGATTCATTGCTTTTACTTTCCTCTATACTATTGCCTTTGATAGTAGGGGCATTCTTGCTTTTTGGGGCTTTCCTAAATAAAGCAACTAGATGTTGGATAAGTGCCTTAGGCTTCGGTTGGCCACTTACTGTGGCCGTGTTACTAGCCTGCTTTTTTGAGGAAAATACAGGTGCTTACAATTATGAACTATGTCTGCCGACAGGGCTTCAATCGATTGGCATTTACTTACATTTAGGTCTCAATGCGGTCTCAATGCCACTTTTCTTATTAGCAGGTATTGTAGGTTTTTCTGCAGGATTATACGCGATTTTTTCACAAGTAGACCGACCGCATTTATACTTGGCACTACTCTTATTTATGCTCTCTGGTTTGCTAGGTACATTTGCTTCAGTTGATGTATTTTTCTTTTATTTTTTCCATGAGTTCGCACTTATCCCGACTTTTATTATGATTGGAATATGGGGAGGGTCTAATCGCCGTAGTGTAGCATTGCAGATGACGATTTATCTTACGCTAGGAGCTATGCTTTCTTTATTAGGATTAATTGCACTCTATATAGCTAGCGGAGCGCAGTCATTTTCATTGCCCGAGCTACGTAGTTATTTAGCCGCAAATCCTTTGAGTCAGACAGTGCAGAATAATGTCTATGGTTTATTACTCTTTGGTTTTGGAATTTTAGTTTCATTATTTCCGTTTCATAGTTGGGCGCCAAAGGGATATGCCTCAGCTCCAACTGGAGCTGCCATGTTACATGCTGGAGTGCTCAAGAAATTTGGGCTTTATGGGCTTTTGCAACTGGGATGGCCACTATTACCATTAGGTGCAGTGCATTGGTTGCCTTGGATTATTTGGCTTGCTCTTGCCAATATTCTAATAATTGGCCTTATTACCATTGCGCAGCGTGATCTTAAATTAATGGTAGGCTATAGTTCAGTGATGCATATGGGTTATGCATTTCTTGGAATTGCCACTTTTTCCGTTGTTGGTGCTGGCGGAGTCTTGCTATTGTTACTCGCTCACGGGCTTTCGGTCGCCTTACTGTTCCTGCTTTCTACTTGTATCTATCAGCGTAGTTTGACCTTAGATATGCAGCAGATGGGAGGTCTTGCCACTAAAGCACCTGTGTTGGCAGCATTTTTTATCGCCGCCACCATGGCAAGTATTGGTTTACCAGGCTTTGGTAACTTCTGGGGAGAGTTTACTATATTTGTTGCATTGGCAGAAGATGTCTCAACTCGGTGGGTCGTTTTTCCTGCCGCCATTGGTATTATAATAGCAGCTATTTATGGCTTACGCGCTTCGGCTAATATATTTTTTGGACAGCCAAGTAGTGGATTTACTGAGCGTTTACAGTCTGGTACGATTCGCGACCTAGAGCTCCATGAAAAGCTACCAGCAACAATCTTAATTATTGCTTTAGTTGTCTTGGGTATATTCCCACGAGTAGTTTCAGACGCTGCCAATGATGAACTTTCTGCTTCGTACTCATTATCAAGTGAGAGTCGATTCCCAGAAATTCTGCTAGAGAGCCCAATAAATAAAATTCAATTGGAGGAGACCCACAAATGAATGATCTACTGATTGATTTTTTGCGCGGGTTCACTAACTCAAATGATTGGTCTGCGCTACTGCCAGAAGTGCTACTTGCTTTGCTTGCTCTAGTGATCTTGGTGGCTGATATTGTTTTACCAAAAGGTAAATGCAATTGGATTTACTGGGTATCAATCGTTGGGCAACTCGCTATTCTAGTTTTGATTGGTAGTACTTTTGCAATAGTTACTCAGCCAGATTCGAATGTCTTGTTTGGCGGACTTATTGAGCAAACCTCCAGTTCTCAATGGATGCGGGGCTTCTTCTCATTAAGCGCATTATTTATTACTTATATAGGCAGAATTTATCTCTCTAAGCATACTTTAGCCCATACAGAATTTTATCATTTAGTTTTAATAGTAGCAGCTGGTATGATGCTTTTGGTTCAAAGTAGTCATTTTATAATGCTGTTTGTCGCTCTGGAGACTGTGACGGTGGCTTTTTATGTGCTTGTTGCCTACGGACGTACAAGTTCTCTATCTTTAGAAGCGGGTCTTAAATACTTAATCTTAGGGGCAATGAGTTCTGCACTTTTGCTTTTCGGTATTGTTTTATTGTATGGAGTCGCAGGCAATCCATTGCTCAGTGGTGCTACTGGGGATTCTTTAAATTATAATCAGTTATCTACATTCATTGAGCTAAATGCATCCAATTTATTAGTGCAGTTGGGGGCTTTATTGGTTTTAGCCGGATTGTTTTTTAAGATAGGCGCATTTCCTTTCCAGATCTGGGTGCCCGATGTATATCAAGGTTCTCCGACGCCTGTAACTGCTTACCTTGCGGTTGCTTCTAAAGCGGCTGGTTTTAGTGTTTTATTAGTCTTAGTTAATGGGCCGTTTCTTCCACTTAGCGAGATCCTTATACCTGTATTATCAGTAATCGCTGGAGCGACGATTTTATTTGGTAATATTGCAGCGACATCACAGCGAAATGTTAAGCGCCTAATGGGACTCTCTGGAATTGCGCATGCAGGCTATTTGCTTGTGGGTGTGGTTGCTTCACTTGTGGTTCCATGGGCCTATTACGCTGTATTATTTTACCTCTTTAATTACCTATTCGCTTCATTTGCAGTATTTGGGGTCATGGCAATTACAGCTGATTCTTGTGATGCTAATCAGCAGTTGGATGATTATCGAGATCTCGGGCGCACACAGCCATTTCTTGGTGGCGTGCTCGCTTTTGGTCTAGGTTCTTTGGCTGGAATACCTCCACTTGGTGGATTTATTGCTAAACTTTTTCTCTTATTCGCTGCTTTTGAGGCTGGATTGTACAGTCTGCTATTCATTTCTATATGTGGAGTCGTTATATCTATCTACTATTATTTTGCATGGATACGAGAGGTCTTCTTCTCGGTAGAAAGTAGCGACCAAAATAACCGTACTGTAGAATTTTCAACTGCAGACAGTGTAGTACTAGCAATTATTGTAGTAGCTATTGTACTAGTAGGGGTTTACCCAGGTGTGCTTCCTCTAATGCAATAAGCTTGGTTAACAAATTCATGCATGCTCCTCTATTTTAAGTTACACTGAAAAGAGAGGAGCCCATTATTTGGGCCCCTCATTAATAAACCTATTTAAGCTTTCAGTGCTTGATCTAGGTCGGCTATAATATCTTCAATTGCTTCAATGCCAACAGAGAGACGAACAAAATCAGGGGTCACTCCAGCAGAGTGTTGTTGTTCTTCGCTAAGTTGTTGATGCGTAGTTGTGGCAGGATGAATAGCTAGAGACTTTGCATCTCCTATATTGGCCAGGTGGCTAAATACTTTGAGATGATCAATGAATTTTGCACCTGCTTGCTTACCACCTTTTACCCCAAAGCCCAAAAGTCCGCCAAACATTTGCGGGGCAAAATACTTATCGGCTGCAAGCCTGTGTGGGCTGTCAGATAGTCCTGGGTAATTCACCCAACTAACTTGTGGATGCTGTGAAAGAAATTGCGCGACCTTGAGCGTATTACTGCAATGACGCTCCATTCTAAGATGAAGAGTTTCAATTCCTTGAATTTGAAGGAATGAATTAAAAGGAGAGGCGCAGTTACCAGTATCTCGCAACCACTGTAGCCGCATCTTCATTATGTATGCTATGTTAGCCCCGCCAGCTGGCTCAAATGCTTTAAATACATCCCAATGAACCAATCCATGATAGCTAGGATCAGGCGATGTGAATTCTGAGAAACGACCACTGCCCCAATCAAAATTACCACCATCGATGACTATTCCTCCTATACTAGTACCATGTCCCCCTAAGTATTTAGTTAGACTATTAACGACGACATTTGCACCGTGTTCAAGTGGCCGACACACGGCTGGAGAAGCTGCAGTGTTATCGATGATAAGGGGCAATTGATGTTTTTTGCAGACTGCAGATATTTCTTCAAATGGAAATATGTTCAGCTTAGGGTTGCCTACAGTATCTCCGTAAATAGCTTTGGTTTTATCATCAATGAGTGGTTCAAATGATTCTGGGTTTTCCGCGTCAGCAAAACGTACCTCAATACCTAATTTTGGTAGTGTGTATTTAAATAGGGTGTAGGTACCCCCGTAAAGTTGTGCTGCAGACACAATATTATCTCCAGCTTGCACTATGTTTAGGATGGCATTGGTTATAGCTGCCTGTCCGCTCGCATGAGCTAATCCAGCGACTCCACCCTCAAGCGCAGCGACTCTTTTTTCGAGAACATCTGTCGTCGGATTCATAATTCGGGTATAGATGTACCCCAACTCTTCTAATGCAAATAGCTTCGCTGCATGATCTGAATCTCGGAACATGTAACTAGTGGTTTGATAAATAGGAACAGCTCTAGAGCCAGCTGTTGTATTTGGATCGTGTCCTGCGTGTACAGCGAGAGTCGCTAATTTGGGTGTGTTTATTTCGCTCATGGGTTTATATTTTTTACATTAAAATCGCTCTTTTATGCGTGTTTTTACTTATTTTAAGAGTTTTCTAATTTTATCTGCTTCCCATTGTTTGCCGATTTGTCCGTAAAAATCAACTGCTTCTTTTATAAATTCTTGGCTCGGTTCGGACTCTCTGAGTACGCGTTGGTATTGTTTGTATGCATTTCCAAATTCACGCCCTTGGCGCAGCGCGCCTGCATAAATGGTACGAATAGTTATGTTATCAGGTTCTTTCTCTAATATTTCCTCTAATAACGTAAGGAGCCCCCCGTGCGGTAGATCCGTACTGTTGTTGGCTATTAATGTATCGATATAAGCGATTTTAGGTAATGTAGATTCTGGCCATGTTGTTACTATTTGTTTCCACATTCTTTCAGGTTTACTAACCGAGTAAGCAAACGATGCTGTTAATGTTAGTTCAGTAATTAGTAAAATAGACATGCCGATACGCCATGCCAATACCGAGCCAGCCTTTACTCGATGAGCAATAGTAGCAGCGCCGCATATAATTAATGAAATGATTGCAGGCAACGCTACATAGTGAGCATGATCTTCGTGAGCTATTGTTCCGTCTATGAATGCGCCCCTAGTAATTAGGCCTGGAATTAAAAGTAACAAGTAACTAAGTAGGCCAAATATTATTGCGCGCGCCCATCCCTTCCGGAGATTAAAAATAGCTAATAAAAAGAAGGGTACAAATAATAAAAAAGGTAGTAGAAAAATATCTTTAGAAGTTGTGTAAGTAGCTTCTATATTTGTTGCATAAAAAAGTGAAGGATTTGTCGGTAAGAATGCCTGCTTAAAGAAGAAATTCATATTTTGTCCCATGGTCTGGAGGAGCCCATCATCCCCAGAATTGCCTAATACATTACTCGCCGAACCAGCTATCCATAGTCCGATAAACAGGCATAAGCAGAGCACTGGTAGTAAATAATTAATATGCTCTAATCTTATTTTGGATTCCTTCTTGAAGTTGCAAAGTATTGAAATAAACGGAATAGCTAAGGCTGCAGGATGTATTATGCATGCAACTACTGTTAACAAAATATACTTTATGTAGTATTTCCTGCCGCCTCTATCGATACCCCAACTAAAGGCGGTTAAAATTGCAATCAATCCTACTATCTCATGGCGGTAACCTGGCCAGAATAGCGTTTGCACTGTGGTCGGGTGGATTGCAAAGACCATAGCCGCCGCCCACGCTCCATCTAGGTCAAGCCTCTGGAGTATTTTTAAAATTAGAATCGCAGCTATTAAGTGTAAGGTTATGTTAATTCCATAATGAAGTATGCTTATCGGTAATGGAATTGCTTGTTCAATCCAATAAGATGTGAGGCTTATTGGATCATTATCTCGAAGACTTTCAATTTTCCAGGCATCCTGCCATCGTTGATCGGAGGTGTAAGTACTTCGCTCTACATGATCATGTGTGGACCAAACTGATTGAGAAAGTAACAGCGGGAAGAATCCAGTAATTGTAATAACAAATAAACAGGCATAGCTCCATGCCCCAGCTTTTTTCGGGATGGATGTCCTGCGCCTACGTAGCTGATTACGTGTTTTTGTAATTCTCTTCATGTACTTATAGTCTTAATAAGCTAGGCTCTATTCCTCTTTTGCTAATTGCTTCAAGTAATGCTTCTCGATCAATTTGAGCATCGATTCCTATACCATTATACTCATACCAGTTTTGGTTCATCTCTATCGCGAATTTTATATCGTCTCTATGAGAAGAGACAGAAGTTTCATCATAAGGATAGAGTTTACAGATCTCTTTTAACTGGCCCGATGCATCATAATATCCGAGATCGAGTGCAATTTCGGTGTTGCGCATCCAAAAATGCTGTTGCCTTGGAGTTTCGAAAATAAATAGCATCCCATGGTGTGGCTTTAACTTTTCTCTAAACATAAGGCCTCTACTGCGCTCTTCATCGTTAAGAGCCAATTGAAGATAAGCTAATTGTGGCCCTATAGAGATCGGAAAATAAGTATCTTTGGTGGCATCTGCTTTAGGTGTAACAGTTACCGGATTGCAAGCACTCAAAAACAAACCAAAAATAATTAGCTTTGGTAGTAGCATTCGGATGGATTTTTGTAGGTATTTCAATTAATAAGAATTAAATATAAACAGTGACCTGCTACAACTCAAACGACAACATTCATATATGAAAAGTAAATCCTCAGAAGCTCGTTTTTTATATACTAGCTCGGAGCAATCAGCGGATGCGTATTACCTAACTGGTGTTTTTGTGCCAGACCCTTTTCTTTGTGGTGTGATTAGGGGTCGCAGTTTTGCTGTGGTTAATCGATTGGAATATCGGCGTGTAAAAAAGCTCTCTAATCTCGATTCAGTTTATTTGTTAGAGACACTTCAATTAGAGGTATCTAAATTACTTAAAATAGACGTTAGCGCAGTAGGTCCAGCTGAATTGATTTTTTACATCCTTAGCAGATACAAGCTTAGTAAAAGCGTAGAAGTACCCGCTTCATTTCCAGCTATCTATTATGCAAGGCTGCAGGCAATGGGAGTAAAGATAATTATATTCGAGGACCCATTTTTTCCTCAGCGCGCAATAAAGTGCGACGACGAAGTATACGCTATTAGGGCTGGTAATGCTGCTAGTGCTGCGGGTATACGAGCAGCAGAAAAAGTTCTTCGTATGGCTAGCATTGAAGGTAAGCTACTGAAGTATAAGGGACGTACCTTGACTTCCGATTCGCTACGTCAAGTAATCGACAAAGCCTGTCTTGGTAAAGGGGCTATAGCAAGCAACACAATTGTTGCTGGTGGACTTCAGGCGTGTGATCCTCATGAGGTTGGATTTGGCCCACTGCGAGCAAATGAGCTAATTATAATAGATGTTTTTCCACGAGTACGTCAAACTGGTTACCATGGAGATATGACTCGGACGTTCTTAAAGGGTGTAGCTAATGATGCACAAAGGGCTTTGGTTAACGCAGTTAGAGAGGCTCAATTATCAGCTCGTGAACGAATTAAAGCGGGCGTTAGTGGGGCTAGTGTCCATAAAGCCGCTTGCAAAGTATTTACCGAGCGCGGATTTGTTACGGAACGAAGAGGTGACAACTATTTTGGATTTATTCATTCAACAGGCCATGGGCTAGGTTTAGATGTGCATGAGCATCCACCCATTTCTGCTAGTTCCAACCGATTGCGTACAGGTCACGTGATCACTGTGGAACCCGGATTATATTATCCTGAGATTGGGGCTTGTCGGATTGAAGATGTTATACGTGTCACTGCCGAAGGAGGTGAGTTACTCTCTTCGATGCATTACCGTTGGTGTTTTAGGTAATTACATTCGCTCGAGAGTAGAAATTCCAAGTAGATTTAAACCTATTTGGAGGACTGTACGCGTACGAGCACAAATCAGCAAGCGCCGTGCACGCACCGCAGAACTATCTACCATCACTTTATCGGAATTGTAGAAACTACTATAACAACCAGCTAACTCATATAAATAAGTACATAAAAAATGAGGCCTTAAGTCATTTAAGGATAGCTCTACAGCATGGATAAATTCGATTAATTTTCGAGCTAGGGCAAATTCGGTTGCAGTTTCTAGTGGACTCGCTTCGATTAGTAAATTCTCAGGATCTACATTAACTTTACGAAAGATGCTATTAATTCGTGCTACAGCATACAGTAAATAGGGCGCGGTATTTCCTTCAAAGCTTAACATCCGATCCCAGTTAAATTCATAGTCTAGGGTGCGATTTGATGAGAGGTCTGCATATTTTAGAGCGCCAACGCCAATTATATCTCCAATCCTGCGACGCTCCGATTCGCTAAGTGCCGGATTTTTTTGAGTAACTACTTGGAACGCTCGCTCCCTAGCTTCATCCAGCAAGGCCTGTAATCTTATTGTTTGCCCAGACTTCGTTTTAAAAGGCTTTTTATCTTCTCCTAAAATTGTGCCCCAATATACGTGACGCATTAAAGGTAAAGGATACTTTTTTTGAGAAAACCATTTTTCTGTAGTTAAGAAAAGTTGCTGAAAATGGTCTTGCTGACGAGAGTCGGTTAGATAAATCACTTCTTGGGCACGATAGGTCTCTACCCGGTAGAGTACAGTTGCTAGATCCGTAGAAGCGTAATTAGAGGCTCCATCTTTTTTACGAATATTGAAAGGATAGGGTCGTTCATTATTACGCGAGAATTTCTTCACCTCGTCATGCCAAACTACTAGTGCTCCTTGACTTTCCTCCGCTAGGCCTATTTCAGATAATTCTTTGTATATACGCCCAACCTTATCTTGGTAAAAGGACTCCCCTAAAGAGACATCTACAGATACGCCCAGTTGCTTAAATATTTGGTCAAAAGCTACCTTAGAAATAGCCACTATTTTTTGCCAAATTGCTGCATTCTCGGGATCGCCTGCTTGTAGTTTAACTAATTCATTGCGCGATTTGGTTCTAATTTCTGGCTGTTTTAGTTCTAGGGCAGAGCCATC
>TARA_Y200000002_G_scaffold382997_1_pt1 | contig 23695 bp, 24 predicted proteins | sample TARA_Y200000002 | Tara Oceans TARA_Y200000002 (sample SAMEA2619388) | marine metagenome | biome: marine biome (ENVO:00000447); feature: surface water layer (ENVO:00002042); material: "saline water (ENVO:00002010), including plankton (ENVO:xxxxxxxx)" | depth 5 m | reverse complement strand
CCACAAGCTAGACTCTTTTTAGTCAGCTTCGTTTATCTCGCAATAATTGTCGCCATCGTATTAGGCGGAAGTCCGTACCGGCTACGTGATTTTTTTGATTGGCTGTACCGCCATCCCAAGCGCCCACGCATGTTGGGTATTGTGTTTACTGCATATGGGCTACTGTTAACAGCTATCGCCTTTCTCTACTAAGCCATAAAGGAATGAATCCATCTGGCATATTGCTTATTGTATCTGGGCCCGCAGGGAGTGGTAAAACAACGGTCTGTGAGCGTTTGTTAGAAGCGACTTCTAACTTGCAGCGCATCATTACCGCGACGACTCGGAGCGCGCGTGGAAACGAAAAAGATGGTGTGGATTACCACTTCTTAAGCCGCACTGACTTCGAAGCAAAAATTGCCGGTAACGAGTTTTATGAGTACGCGCGTGTGCACAATCAACTCTACGGCACGCTAAAGAGCGTAGTTCAAGAAAAGCTGTTAGGGGGCACCGATTTGTTACTCAACATTGATGTACAAGGCGCCGCCCAATTGCGCGAAACCGCCAGGACTGATTCTGTGCTTAGTGGCCGTGTCACGACCGTCTTTATTATGCCTCCTACGCTTAAAGAGCTCGAAAAAAGACTGCGCGGGCGCGGCACAGACAGTGCACTCGAAATTGAGCGTAGAATGCAAGTTGCCGAAATAGAAATCGAACAATCTGTCCACTACGAATCGGTATTAGAGAGTACCGATAAAGAAGCTGATTTTGAACAACTGCGCACAATTTATGCACGCGAAAAGCTACGGCTAAACTAAGCCCCCCTCAAAGATCTCCGCAAAGTCACAGAGTATTTCGACTGCGCGCTCAAAGCGCTCGCGCTGCTGCTCTTTGGCAATCAATCCAAGCTCTGTATAAGCGAGCGTGCCTTGCCCAAGGTAGATTGTCGCCCTAGTTCCCTGCAATAATGATGCAATTGCTTGTTGGCCGGTCTTATCGAGATGCATCGCGAGTCGAACGCCATCACTGGTGCGCACATCTACTAGTTGATCAAAATTTGTATCACCACTAAGCCACCTCTTTTTTTGTTTACTGCCTCGTTGGCGCAAATTTCCTAGCATACCACTTGTTGTCATCTGCAAAGTAAAGTCATCGAGATTCTTAAGTGCTAATTTAATTACGGTCTCGGTCTGACGTGTATTTTGTATGCCTTTACTTGGCACGGATATAGAAAGCTCTCGTCCTCGGTATTCTCCGTGCACAAATGGTTCTGGGCGTATAAATCCTGCTAGTTGTGGCGGCGCTTCGGTTACCTCCAGCGTGAGGTGCTCGGCTAATTTATAATACTGCGCAGTAATTTTAGTTGAGGCGCCCTTAACCAAGCACCAAAACAAAGCCATTAAAGCTACCACTAGTCCTACAATTGTTAGACCTGTTACAATCATAGAGTTTTCATGCATCTGTAAATCATCTCTGGCGAGCATGAAAAAAGCCTTGAGCATAATGAGTTGCACGATGCGAGCAGTCAGCTAATAGTTCTGTCTTCGATAATTTAGCCGCACCATGCCAACGACTGCACGATTTAGTCAAGAGTCCCTACTCTTTAAACTTTGCTGGGAAGACCTAGACGCTGAATACCTACGCCAGCTTATCGGCCTCGCTAAGATTGAAGACTTAGCTGGGGCAGGACTTGCGAAGCGACCCGCTCGCTTAGGCGACGTAACTACTGCCTTGATGCCAGAGGGCGCGATCGGTGAAGCTCAAATTACCGCGCGCGAGCCCATGGTTGTTTGTGGCTTAGGTATGGTACAAGCAGTTCTCAATGCATACGGCGAAGGCTGTAATTTTTCTGCAACAAGCCAAGACCAAGCAGTCCTGCGGGCGGGCGACTTACTTGGCACAATTCATGGTCCTTCCAAAACCTTGCTGCAAGCAGAACGTATTTTACTCAACTTTCTCCAACACCTGTGCGGCATAGCAAGCGAGACGGCAGGCTATGTAGCTACTTTAAGTGGAGGTGATACCGCTCTTTTAGACACGCGAAAAACACTACCGGGCTACCGCACTTTACAAAAATACGCGTTTGCTTGTGGGGGTGGCTACAATCACCGCATCGGTCTTTTTGATAGAGTCCTGCTAAAAGATAACCACCTCGCCGTGGCCGGCGCAGCAGGCGGGGCTAGGCTGTATGAAACTGTGTCGCTTGCACTCGCAACATGCGGTGAATTACCGGTCGAAGTAGAAGTTGACAAAATTGAACAAATTACTCCGGCGCTTGATGCCGGCGCAGATATTATACTGCTGGATAACTTTACTATTGAGGCCCTTAAAGAGGCCATCGATTTAATTGATGGACGAGCTCGAACGGAGGCAAGTGGGGGCATTACGCAGGCGAGCTTACAGCAACTCAGCCCCCTAGGACTCGACTTCATTTCCACAGGTGCCCCGGTGCATCAAAGCAGGTGGAAAGATATCGGATTGGATTGGCAGACAAATTAATACACTTACATGGAGCGAACACAAACAACGTATCGACAAGTAAAAATCGATAGTGATGAGCAAATTATACTAGATGCGTTGCTGCTAGCTGGAGATACTTTTGTTTCCGGCACTCGACTAGCAGAAAGGCTCGGGGTATCACGCCCCGCAATTAAGGGGAAATTAGAAAAATTACGCACAGTAGGTTTTGACTTTGAGGCTGTGCGAAATCGCGGATACCGGCTCACAAAAATAACGAGTGTTTTACATCCAGGCTTGCTGCAGCATCACCTCTCTACCCCCATCGACATTCTCTACTTTCCGGTCGTCGACAGCACTAACAGCGAAGCCGAACGGCTCCTCTCATACGGGCAGAAATGCCCTTTTGTAGTCACCTCTAGCTGTCAAACTAATGGGCGTGGACGCATGCGCCGAGACTGGTATAGCGCTTCCGCAGACAATTTATATTTATCGGTTGTTTTTGAGCCCAACTCGCCACCTCAAATTCTGCAGCACTTTACTCTAAACGCCGCGATTTTCCTCTGTAAAGCCCTACAAAAATTCGTTCCTAGTGCTCCACTAAAAATCAAGTGGCCCAATGATTTACATTGTGAGGGTCGTAAGTTCGCAGGTATGTTAACGGAAGCAAAAATGGACGCAGATGGGTTAAAGGCATTAATCTTTGGCATTGGTATCAATATTAACAGTAACCCCATGGAGTTACCAAAAGAGCTGCGACAAATTGCCACTAGTCTGTATGCCATAAAGGGCCGCGAGTTGCCTATTAACCTCCTCACGACAAAAGTGATTGAAGCGATTTATAATGCTTACGACAGTTGCCTTGCTGGCCATTCGGCAACGAACTTAAAAAAGGCATGGGGCTGTCTTGATTCACTGCACGATAAATTTGTGTGTGCCGAAGTCGGAGATCGCGAGATATCTGGTATTGCCCGTGGAATTGATGAGCAAGGCGCTCTGCTAATTGACTGCGCTGGCCATATAGAGCGAGTGCTCGCAGGAGATGTACACTTAAAAAAGTCGGCGCAATGAAGGTTTTACTAACCGTATATTGTGCCGTAGCTTCGCATGTATTCTTTATAAAATTTCGCTTAATTTATGAAAATTCTGTGTATCGATATCGGTAATTCCTCCACCCATTATGGCCTAGTCGAAGGCCAATCAGTCGAGCGTCTTGGTGAGATAAGCACCACTCTTTTAAGCGAACAATTTACTTCGTCCTTTCAGCAGCATTTCGCTCAGTTACTGCCCCTCGCAAGTGGTGTGGCTTTTTGTTCGGTTGTCCCTTCGGTTAACACGCTAATTCTAGGGCAATTACAACAGAGTGATCAAACGCTGTTTCATCTAACCCACCAAAACTGTAAAGGCCTTACTTTAGTGTACCCAAATCCTGCAGAAATTGGGCAAGATAGGCTCGCTAATGCGCTCGCTGCACAGGCATTTTATGGAGCCCCTGTAATTGTTATCGATATGGGCACTGCTGTGACTTTCGACATCATTAGTCGGCGCGGATATGAAGGCGGTATCATAGCGCCTGGACTTCAAGTGATGACAAACTACTTGCACGAGCAAACCGCACTTCTGCCAAAGCTTCTGCCGGAAGATTTAATTAGTGCAGGTGGGGCAATCGGGAAATCTACTGTGCACGCAATGCAGTTAGGAGTTACCGTAGGCTTTTCCGGCATGATTGACGCATTAACAGTGCGGGTTACGGAAGAATTGAAGGCACAAGAAAATATGGATCCAATAATACTATCGACCGGCGGAAGTGTCGCCAATCTACACAAAGAATGGTCGAGCAAAAGTCAATTTGTAGAAACTCTGACCTTACAAGGGCTTGCCGTTGGATTCAACCATGCGTATAGAGAACAATAATTCACACGCAGCAAAGACTGCTGCCACGCTTTAAGCGCGGCGACTGCGTCCTTTGGCCAACTTCTGCGCAATAAGGTAGCGTACGCTTGAATTTAAGCGCTCCACTTCGGCAGGATCCGTTCCTTCAAGCTCAGCCTTTTTAAGGGCTTCCTCAGCGCGCGCCTGTGCGGACTCTACCTCGCCAAGATCAATCTCGCTTACAGTTATAGCCGCTTCGGTAAGAACTGATAAAGTGTCCCCTAATACTTTTACAAATCCATGATCCACCGCGATCGATTCAACACTACCATCTTTTGACACCTTTAGTTCTCCGGCAACTAGTTTTGTTACAAGGGGAATGTGGGTAGTACGCACACCAATTTCGCCAGATTCAGTGGGTATCTCTACACCATCCGCCTGCGACGAATAAACCTTCGCGTCGGGGGTTATAATTTCGAGTGTTAACATACAATGAGAAGTCGTTCTTCGTTACGTAGTGCTTTACAAAAAGTCGCAATCATGCGTTCGCACTTTCTTCAACCGTATCCATGGAGCCCTTCATATAAAGGTCGTTTTCGGCTAAATCATCACAGTCACCATCCAGAATCATTTTGAATCCCTTTATGGTATCGGCAATCGATACATACTGCCCAGAAATGCCTGTGAAGACCTCCGCAACGTGGAATGGCTGAGAAAGGAACTTCTGTACCTTTCGAGCGCGATACACAATCTGCTTGTCTTCAGCAGAAAGCTCATCGAGGCCTAAAATAGCGATAATGTCCTGCAAGTCCTTGTAGCGCTGTAAGACGTTTTGTACGCCGCGAGCGACCTTGTAATGCTCCTCTCCCACAATTGCTGGGTCGAGTGCATTCGAAATGGAAGCTAGCGGATCTACCGCAGGGTAAATGCCAAGCTCTGCGATGGAGCGCTCTAATACAATTGTCGAATCTAGGTGAGCAAAGGTATTTGCGGGAGCAGGGTCGGTCAAGTCATCTGCCGGTACATACACCGCCTGGAAAGAGGTGATGGACCCCTTCTTCGTCGATGTAATGCGCTCTTGAAGATTGCCCATTTCGCTGGAAAGCGTCGGCTGATAACCCACCGCAGACGGAGAGCGACCAAGCAATGCGGATACCTCAGCGCCTGCCTGTGAAAAGCGGAAAATATTGTCCACAAATAAAAGAACATCTTGGTTTTTTTCATCCCGAAAATACTCCGCCATTGTTAGGCCTGATAGCGCAACACGCATCCGCGCACCCGGCGGTTCATTCATCTGTCCATAGACTAATGCCACTTTAGAGTTTGGAATGTTTTCTTGGTCAATAACCCCCGCATCAGACATCTCATGATACAAATCATTGCCCTCGCGTGAACGCTCCCCAACACCAGCAAAAACCGAATAACCGCCATGGCCTTTTGCGATGTTGTTGATAAGTTCCATAATAACGACCGTTTTACCCACACCGGCTCCGCCAAATGCTCCAACTTTACCGCCCTTTGTGAAGGGACAAATTAAATCAATAACCTTGATCCCGGTTTCCAGAATCTCTGCTTCAGTCGCTTGGTCTACCAATTCAGGAGGCATGCGGTGGATCGGGCGACGCTCGTCTGTAGCTACCGGACCTTTCTCGTCGACCGTATCACCGGTTACATTAAAGATGCGACCCAAGACAGCCTCGCCAACAGGCACTGAAATAGCTGCCCCGGTGCCCTTTACTTCAATGCCTCGAACCAGACCATCGGTTGAAGTCATAGCTACAGCTCGTACTAGGCCGTTACCAAGGTGCTGCTGCACCTCAAGCGTGAGAGTTTTCTGCTCACTGCCGACTGTATAGTCGATAGTGATTGCATCGAGGATATCTGGGATGTTGTCCTCCGGGAAGGCGGCGTCAACAACAGCGCCGATGACTTGTACAATTTTACCATTAGTGCTCATAATAAGAGAAGTATGCGTTAAATTTGGTCGTTAGTTAAATTTATATTAATTTGCCGCAGAAGCTGCGGCAATTTCGAGAATTTCTTGAGTAATCGCTGCTTGGCGCGCCTTATTGTAGTCCAAAGTTAGGTCATCTACCAATGTAGATGCATTGTCCGTGGCTGCCTTCATGGCGACCATACGCGCGCTGTGCTCAGCGGCGCGGCTTTCCAACAGTAATTGATGAATGATTACTTTAACATAATGGCTAGGGAGCTCTTGGAGTACTTCTTCTGGGCTCGGCTCGAAGCTCATTTCTCTTTTATCGCTGCGCGCCTCGATTAATGCACCCTCTTGGCCAGTTCGTTTACTCAGCTGCTCAAGGACTTCTTGCAAATCCACGATAGGCAACAATTTTTGCAAGACTGGTTCTTGTATCAAAACATTAACAAAACTCGGATAAGCAATCTCTACTGTATCAATTTCCCCTTTGTTATATGCGTCGATCACTAGCTTAAGCATGGCGCGTATTTCGCTATAACTAACCTTATCAGATACAGTAAAGTCGGCGACAAGATTTCGCTGCGTACGAGAGATGAACTGGGTACCCTTACGCCCGACAGTAATAAATTTAGCATCCCCTTTAACTTGATCGATTACTTCACGAAAAAGATTGGTGTTGAGCGGTCCACAAAGTCCCTTGTCCGTAGAAAGAAGAATGATGCCGCGAGTTTTAACCTCCCTATTCTCAAAGAACGGGTGCGATAGTGTTTGTCCGCTAAGCTCTAACTTTTCACCGACTGTATCGAGTAAATCTGCAAGTAATAAAGCATACGGACGCCCAGCTACTGCAGCATCTTGGGCGCGCTTCATCTTAGAGGATGACACTAGCTGCATGGCGCGTGTAATTTGCCGGGTATTTTTGACCGATTTTATTCGGCGGCGTATGTCGCGTAGATTTGCCATGTTATCTTAAAGACCTAATTGCCCCCTTCAGCCTACTTTAGGCAGATTGCCCAGCCTTCCATTCTTCCAAGGAACTTTTCAAGCTAGCCTCAACATCTTCGGAAAGGACTTTCTTTTCGCGAATCTCATCCATTAACTTAGCTCCACGGGTTTCGAGAAACTCGCGTAAGCTAATGGTAGCTTCGACAACCTTAGCCGTGTCAACCGAATCGTAGAAACCATTTTGTACTGCCCAAATTAGGGAGGTTTGTACTTCAACAGGTATTGGATTAAATGCGTTTTGTTTAAACAATTCCACCACGCGTGCACCACGCTCAAGCTGCGCCTTTGTCTTTGCGTCTAAGTCAGAGCCAAACTGCGCGAATGCCGCTAACTCACGGAATTGGGCGAGTTGCAATTTAACCTTACCAGCAACCTTCTTAATCGCCTTTATTTGCGCAGCTGAACCCACCCGTGACACGGAAAGACCAACGGAAACGGCAGGGCGAATACCTTGGTTGAATAAATCCGTTTCGAGGAAGACCTGCCCATCGGTAATCGAAATAACATTCGTAGGAATATATGCAGAAACATCACCTGCCTGCGTCTCAATAATTGGCAGCGCAGTAAGCGATCCATTGCCATTGTCTTCATTCACGCGAGCAGAGCGCTCTAGCAAACGTGAGTGCAAGTAAAAGACGTCGCCCGGATATGCCTCACGCCCTGAGGGTCGCTTTAGTACAAGGGAAATTTGACGATAGGCTACCGCCTGCTTGGACAGATCATCATATACAATCAATGCATCCATGCCGTTATTCATAAAGTACTCACCCATAGATGCTCCTGAGAAAGGGGCTATGTATTGATTGGCTGCATTGTCGGCAGCTGGCGCTGCAACAATAATCGTGAACTCCAGTGCGCCAGATTTTTCTAATACATTAATCGTGCGAGCAATATTTGAATTTTTTTGACCAATCGCTACATAAATTGAATACACCGGGCGAAACCCTTCTTGATAGGAGCCATCTTCGTTGCGGTGCTGATTATTGATTTTTGCCTGATTAATAATCGTATCGATAGCAATGGTGGTCTTTCCAGTGGCGCGGTCACCAATAATTAGTTCACGTTGGCCTCGACCAATTGGAATCATCGAGTCAATTGCCATAATTCCAGTTTGCAGGGGCTGGTCGACCGATTTACGCGGGATAATGCCTGGGGCAATTTGGTCCACTGGATAGGTCTGCTCAGAACTTATTTCGCCCTTCCCGTCAATCGGGTTTCCAATCGCATCAACGACTCGACCAAGAAGACCCATGCCTACTGGCACAGAAAGTAATTTTCCGGTGGTCGACGCCTCGTCGCCCTCTTTAAGCTTGGAATAGTCGCCCAAGATAACGCAGCCGACTTCATCCTCCTCAAGATTTAAGGCTAGGCCAAAAACCCCAGAGCCAAAATCAATCATTTCATTATACATGACCCCGGACAAGCCTTCTAGCTTAGCGACTCCGTCGGCTATGGTCACAATTTTACCTGTGTTGGTTTGTACGGCGCCTGCTTCAAAAGAGGCGATTTCATTTTCGATTTGTTCGACTATTGAGCTCATGAGAAAATTTAGGTAGATTTTAAAATTATAAGAATACGAAGGAAAAATTTCTAGTTAACTTGATGGGCTAAACGGCTTAACTGCCCAGCGATGGATGCATCATAAAGATCATCGCCGATGCGCACACGCACGCCTGCGATTAAAGATTCTTCTGTAATGGAGCGCGCACGAATGGAGCGCCCATAAATAGTACTGTAATGCTGCTCTATAGCTTTTAGGGCCTCCTCGCTTAGGGCAGAAGGAGCCGAGACTTCGGCTGTTTGTAAAGCAATCTCGCGGCGAACGTGCTCTAAGTAGCATTTTAATAATGTAAGATAGCGGCGTGGCTGCACTTGCTTTAAGCCTGACAAAACTTGGTCAACTGTACTGCCGCTAATAATTCCTTCGCTGTCTTTAGACAGTGCGACTAACTTTTTAGCTAGTTGAGAAATTTGCTTGTCACGTTTCATGTTACTAAAACTCAGTCACTTAATTTTGGCTGCTTGCCAATTCTTTTGCTGCTGCCTCTGAAAAAGTTGCTTTTTCACTATCCGATAAATCGCGGCTTAAGACCTTACCTGTAGTAGCGACAACCAAACGAGCAACCTCTTGGCGCACTTCAGACAACATCTTTTGTCGCTCGAGCTCGGTCGCTTCACTTGCCTTACGAATAATTGATTCCGCCTGAGCGGCTGCCTCTTGGGTCTTCTGCTCGATCATTTCTTTCGACTGTTCCCGTGACTCGCTAAGAATGCGTTGCGCCTGAGCGGCCGCTTCTTTAACCTTTTCAGCTCGCTCACGCTCTGCTTGAGCTAGTTGCGCCTTCATCTCCTCGGCATACTGTAAACCTTCAGCAATTTTTTGTTGGCGCTCTTCAAGCGTTGCTGCAATTGGCTTCACTGCAAATTTATATAAAACTGCTGCGACTAGTATAAAATTAACTATCTGGGCGATCAGTGTGGGCCAAGTAACGCCAAACTTCCCTGCTATATCAGCAATCACACCTTCGGTAGCAGCAGCTTCTTGCGGTGCGGCTGCAAATAACAAAGCTGGAGATAGTAGCGTAATTAATAGGGCGGCAGTGCGAATCTTCATGATGTTTACATTAACAGATAAATTATCGAATGCTGGTGACTGGTAATACAGTCACCAGCAATACTATTTAAGCTACTTTACCGAGGAATATAGCGAAGAAAACAATCGCTTCGGCAAAGGCCATCGCGATAATGGATTGAACCAGTACTTTTGTTGCTGCTTCTGGGTTGCGGCCAACACTTTCACATGCTTTTGCGCCAATCAGGCCGATCCCGAGAGGAATGCCTATGGCTGCTGCTGCTACGTGTATATTGCCCTCAATGGCGGCTAGAGTTAGATCGAACATAGTATATATTTATTGGATGTTTTTGTTTAGTTGTGCAACGCCCACGGTTTACTTCATGGTCACGTACACAGATAGAATGTAAAACTTAATGTGCTTCCTCGTCATGATTGGTCATTAGACCGATATATATTGCTACTAGTAAGGTGAAAATAAGCGCCTGTATGACGCCAACGAGAACTTCGTAGAAGTAAAATGGGATTGGCACTAGGTATGGTACCATGCCCGTCATGCTTGTTAACAAATTCTCTCCACCAAAGACATTACCAAAAAGGCGAAATGATAATGAAACTGGACGAAAACAAATGGAAATTATTTCGATGACGCCAACCATCATAAAAATAGGCGCTAGCATTACATAAATAAGCGCAGGCGTTTCTTTCTTGTCGGCCTTATTTCCAAAAAGCTCCCAAACAAAAAATTTAGGCCCCGCAACTCGTAAACTAATAATGAGCCAAGCTAGCATTGCTACGAGCGCCATGCCTAAAGTAGCATTAAAATCTGCATTGGCTGGACGCATCCAGTATTTGAGATGACCCGTAGCATCATAAAACCCAAAAACGCCAACGCCAGGTAATAGTCCACTCCAGTTATGAATTAAAATAAAAACGAATAATCCTATGAGCAACGGGAATGTCATCGCAAAAGCTTTTTTTCCTACAATAGGCTCTAACAAACCTTTAAGGCCCTCAATTAAACTTTCCAAAACTGCCTGCCACTTACCTGGTATTAATTTCGGGGAACCAACAAGTAATCGTATACATACAATCAAAAGCAATGATATTACCCAGGTCGTGACAATAGAATTGGTCAGCGGCAAACCAAAGACTTCTGTAAGCACATAAGGCGATGGGCTGACACCTCCACCTTCTGCTGCGCAGAGAGCGGAGCTAAACCCTAAAGAAAAAAATATTGTGGCGAATAATTTGTACACAGAAACGCTTTATAAGAAATAGTTAACCGCGACTAAAACGAAAGCTGAAAATTGATGGAGTGACTGTCTTTACACGTCAATAACTGATTTACTCTATGTTATACAGGATTAGAAAAACTAATAGCACTCATGCCTTTTAATATAGCTCATGCTTGCAATTTATTTGCTGGCATCGATCATGGAGCTAATGGCAAGTCCTAGAAATTTAACCGATCAAATAACGAAATTACGCGCACGCGAAGGTGGCTTTAGCGCAGATATGAGCGCAGCAATTGAACCGGCAAAGGCCTCTCTGAAGGAGAGGAAATTAGCTCCTGACCTGTTTATGCTATTTTGTTATAGTATATTCTTTATCGCTATAACTGCTCAACTTATACTCATTGTCTCTTTAAATATGCTCTAGTGGGTGCGACGAGCTATGACTGACGAAAACTCCGTCATTAAATTTTGAAAGTACGTATCCGACTCGTATGGCCACTTAGCACCTGCGTCTATTTTCCATAAGGGATGACTCTCCAAGTGCTCGATTGTCCAGTCATAGTAGGCTCTGTCATCCGAACGAAAACAAAAAGTCCCCCCGGGATCCGTCCGAACTGCGATACTGTCTAATAATGTAGTTTGCACCATTCGGCGACGGTGATGGCGTGCCTTTGGCCATGGGTCAGGAAAGAGGAGTATCGTTTGGTCAAAGCGTATATGGGCGGGTAGCACCTCTAAAAATTCACCTAAATCTGCCTTAAGAAAATAGATATTATCTAACTTGCGCTTCGTGGCTTTTTCTTTGCCCTTGCGAATGCGATGAGAGATTAAATCAATACCCACACAAACTTGCTTGGGATTGGCTTGTGCATAATTAGTTAGCCAGTGACCGTGGCCGCAACCAGGCTCAAATAAAATACGTTTCGAATGCAATAAAATCGATTCGCAGATATCTAGCAGATCTGCTTTGCGACGCTCCTGCTTAGCCAGCTCTTTAGCGTATTTTTCGGAAATCTCCATAATGAGGCGTTATGGACTCTACTCTATGCGCTGGTCAAGCGCTAGGTTGGTTGGTACAGTAGAAGTCTAGGTTCATTTGAGCAAATAAGGCAGCTTAAAGTGAATCTGTGTTCCCTTGCCTGTTTCACTCTACACAGAAACCTGCCCGCCGTACAGCTGCATCAATGCTCATCTAAATGTGGAAAGAATTAATGCAGGTTACAATTAAAAACGTTCCAAAACAACTGTATCATTTTTGTCACAAGCTATTGTGTGGCAACATGTTTAGTAAATTATTCATTTTTTGGTTCGTAGTAACAACATCGGCACAGTGTCGTAACAATAATGTAAGTATTAAAGCCTAGAAATAATTACTTTTTCGATGCGGGTTCTTCTTTTACTTTGCGCGCCTCTAAATAAACCATCAGAATACTAATATCTGCTGGGTTCACGCCACTTATACGACTCGCTTGCCCAAGAGTCCTCGGTTCTATTCGCTTTAGCTTTTCGGCGCTTTCTCCCCGAAGTCCTTTAACTGCATCATAGTTAATGCCTTCTGGGACTTTTATGCGGTCAATGTGTCGCATTTTTTGAATTAATTTTTCCTCTCGTTCCAAATATCCACGAAATACAACTCGGTAAAACACTTCGTTTTGTATACTCGCGGATTCTTGCTTGAGGCCTTCTGGGAAATCTACCTGCTTGCGCGACCGTCTTAAAATATCCGCGTACAACTGTCCCCCACTACGCTCTTTTTCTAATTTTTCAACCCATTGATTGACAGTCGCTTGCTTAATTTCCATGCGAGCAATGCGATCCGAACCAACCAGTCCTAAGCGTTTGGTATGCGCCAGCAGGCGTGATTCCGCGCTACCGTGATTGAATAACAGGCGGTGCTCTGCGCGGCTTGTAAACATTCTGTAAGGCTCTAAAGTACCTTTAGTAACAAGGTCATCTATTAAAACTCCGATATATGCTTCATCTCTGCCAAGTACCAGAGGTTCCTCTCCACGAAGCTTTAAGGTTGCATTCACTCCAGCCACTAAACCTTGGGCAGCTGCCTCTTCGTACCCAGAAGTCCCATTTATTTGACCCGCAAAAAACAAATTATTTACATGCTTAGATTCCAAGGACGGATAAAGTTGTGTAGGAGGGGCAAAGTCGTACTCGACAGCATATGCAGGGCGAAGCATCTGAACTTTTTCTAAACCAGGAATACTTTGAAGCATCTCCAGCTGTACCGCAAAAGGCAAGCTGGTAGAAAGGCCATTTATGTACCACTCATTTGTATTGCGCCCTTCTGGCTCAAGAAAAAGCATGTGCCGGTCTTTATCCTTAAATCGCACAAATTTATCTTCTATGCTTGGGCAGTATCGTGGACCCGTACCCTCAATTTCTCCAGAATACATAGGAGAAAGGTGTAGGTTTTTGTGCACTACTTCCTGCGTGCTAGCGCTCGTGTAAGTAACCCAGCAAGACACTTGCTCGTGCCCAGGCAACCATCCAAGCTTGCGCTCCCCCGCCTGTTCCACGTGGAACAGGGCTTCGATTGCTCTAGCCGATTCCGACGACTGTTCCACGTGGAACATATCGCTAATACCACGGGTATCATAGAAGCTAAATAGCGTAGGACTTGTGTCCCCCAACTGCTCTTCTAACTGACTAAAGTCTATACTGCTGCCAAGAATTCGGGCAGGAGTACCAGTTTTTAAGCGCTTCAGCTCGATACCAGCCTCTAAGAATGAAGCCGATAAGCCCTTGGAAGAAAAATCGCCCATTCGGCCACCTTCATTCTTATTTTGCCCTACATGCATAAGGCCGCGCAAGAATGTGCCTGTAGTAACAACGACGGAATGCGCGTAAAAGTCGACTTCAAGATTCGTTCGCACACCCACGACTGCGCCGCCCTCATAGATTAAGGAATCCACTGTTGCTTGAAACAAATCTAAATGTTCTTGGAGCTCTAGGACATGCTTCATGCGATATTGATAGGCTTTTTTATCGCACTGTGCTCGAGGGGCTTGTACGGCGGGGCCCTTGCTAGCATTCAGCAAACGAAACTGTATCGCGGTTGTATCCGCGTTCATTGCCATTTCTCCACCCAAAGCATCAATTTCTCGCACCATGTGGCCCTTCGCTTGTCCGCCTATAGCTGGATTGCAGCTCATCTGAGCGATTGTATCTAAATTTCCTGTTAGTAGCAAGGTCGCTGCACCCAAGCGAGAAGCAGCCAACGCTGCCTCTGCGCCAGCGTGACCGCCGCCACATACAATTACATCGTACGGCTGATTTGGCCCATGTCGTAAACCTCCACTCATTTTCCTATGCAAAATTGCTTAAAAAGACTGTCTAACATGCGTTCATTATCCACTCGCCCTACAACTGCACCGATCGATTCCACCGCGCAGCGCAAGTCTGCAGCTATTAATTCTGGCAATTCACCCATCTTAAGCTTGTTTGCTGCCAACTCAAGAGCTTCTACCGATTCTGTTAACGCAGCAGCATGTCGTGCGTTTACAACTAGGCCCTCGACGGAGGAGGGCGAGCTAAGCCCAGAATCAATTAATGTAAGCCATTGATCTTTAAAGGCTTCTAACCCCTCCTGCGTCTTTAAAGATATTGCACAATGGGTCAAATCTGGAAGAAACGCTGCTTGTGACTGTGCCTTGTGTAAATCCATTTTATTTTCTAAAACCAAGGTATTCGAGGAACTCATGTGTTCGAGTAATTCTTCTGGAAGAGTGGGGCACCGCTCTGCTGCGTCGAGTACCAATAAGAAAAAGTCTGCTGTTTCTGCCTGCTCCAGAGTGTTTTGTATCCCAAGCTGCTCAATCTCATCACTTGCTTTATGTAAGCCAGCAGTATCCAGTATCTCTATGCGGAAAGACCCAAGCATCATAAACGAAGCTATGAAATCTCTGGTTGTCCCAGGCGTATCACTAACAATCGCTCGCTGAGAACCGGTTAAAGCATTTATTAAGCTACTTTTGCCGACATTCGGCTCTCCTACTATTAGTGTTTTGATGCCCTCATGTAAGATAGCAGAATATTGCTGCGTCTGTATTAATTGATTTAGTTGCTTCAGAACAATTCCTAGCTCCTTTGTCGGTCCAACTACATTTTCCCCAGGTAAATCCTCCTCGGGGAAATCAATATACGCCTCTACCTGCGCCATTATCGATAATACGTTGTCGGTTAATTCGCTCATTTTCCTCCCGACGGAACCATGCAGTTGGCGCTGGGCAATTTCGATCGCGCGGTCGGAGCGTGCACGGATCAAATCTGCTATTGCTTCGGCCTGGCTTAAATCCAGCTTACCATTTAAAAAAGCAGTGCGAGTAAATTCACCTGGTTCTGCTGCGCGGCAGCCGCGCGCATAGAGGTCCTCTAGTATGTTCTGAATAATTAGAGGGTTACCGTGGGGGGTGATCTCCAATGTGGCATTTCCAGTGAATGAACGCTCCTTCTGATAGAAAGTTACTACACAGTCATCTAAGTGTAATCCATTGATGCTCATGTACTTGATAAGCTTTGCATGGCGAGGCATTACCTCTTTCTTGTCGCCTGTCAATGACTTGAAAAGCATGGGACACTGCGGGCCGGATAAGCGAATTACCGCGAGGGCGGATTCACCTACCGGCGTAGAAAGCGCTACAATAGTATCAAGCGTAGACATAACCCGCTACGATCCAAGAAACGCGGCAGGCGTCAAGTACGTTGCAACAATCTATGGTAAGCGTGCGCAGAAATAATTTATCTATTGCGCGACCCTATCCGAGAGCACCCTGTTCTCTAAGGCTAAACGTCTAGCTACAAGAAGTCGTTTTTAGGGACATTATTGGCTTCTTCTACGCAGATACCATTTAATTTGTTTCCACACTTTCAGTGGCTTCTGCTTCACCCGTTAGCGATTCTCCCGCCTTGGGGTGGACTTTCTCCATGATTAAGCGCGTTAGCTCATCCGCAATTTCAGGATTATCAATGAAGTGCTGCTTTGCTGCCTCACGCCCTTGGCCGATCATTTCTCCGTTGTAGGCAACCCAAGAACCCTTCTTTTCTAGTAATTTATGTTCTACACCTAAGTCTACAAGAGATCCAGAATGGGAGATTCCCTCGCTATACATTATGTCAAATTCACAGTCCGTGAAGGGTGGGGCGACTTTATTTTTAACTACTTTAAGGCGTGTACGATTCCCGATTACTTTGCCTGAGGACTCCTTAATTTGCCCAATCCGGCGAATATCCATTCGGACAGAGGAAAAGAATTTAAGCGCCCGTCCACCTGGTTGGGTTTCTGGGCTTCCAAACATAACACCTATTTTCTCGCGGATTTGATTGGTAAAAAGCACGACGCAATTTGTTTTGTTTATGGCTCCAGCCAAACGACGCATCGCTTGACTCATCATCCGCGCCTGCAGCCCCACAGTCGTATCACCCATTTGACCATCTAATTCATTTTTAGAAACAAGTGCCGCCACAGAATCGACTACAATAACGTCTACTGCGCCAGAGCGTATCAATGTTTCTGTTATATTGAGTGCATCTTCACCACTTTCTGGCTGGGAGACCATAAGATTATCCAAGTCTACCCCGACAACCTTCGCGTAACGCGGGTCTAAAGCATGTTCAACGTCGATAAATACCGCATTGCCGCCTTGTTTTTGGGCTTCAGCGATCACACTTAGACAAAAGGTAGTCTTTCCCGAACTTTCGGGACCATAAATCTCACAAACTCTTCCTCGAGGCAAGCCACCGATGCCGAGCGTTAAATCAATTGCAATCGAACCGGTAGAAATCACATCGACCTCCATCTTTGTCGCTTCGCCCAAACGCATCAACGCGCCGGGTCCGAATTGCTTATTTATGCCAGAAATAGCCAGATCGAGATTTTTGCGGTCTCCCTCTGGGCTGCGTTCGTTCTTTTTAATTTGTGCTTTTGCGGCCATGCTTTTAAATATTAAATGTGGTAATAATTATAAATACTATTATGTTAATAAGGAGCGGAGGCAAGAATAAATGCTAATTTGTTCACTATATTGCTTTACTACGCTTAAACACTGCCCTAGATCCCATTATTTAGAATTTAATACCACCAATTTTTATGGAATCTACAGAATCTGAAGCGACATCTCGGGCACAAACGATACAAAAAAGTCTTTGCTACGCTCGCTTGGCGGGCAGAATTCTTGGACTTGGACTTATCATCTGGGCTATTTCTCTATTTTCGAACGCAAACTTAGCAGGTTTTAGTAATTTTAAAGCTACTTACTGCCTTCTTTTTGGGATTATTCTCCAAGTCCCCTTCAGGATACTGCGCACAAAAATGTGGAAGGCATCATTTATCGCACTATCTGTTCTAGCCGCAGGCTTTGTTTTTATTATGATTATTTCTGTCATGTTTGACTATATGGCGTCCGCAGAGCGCGGAGAGCGACTAGGGGTTCCGGGCTTAGAAGGCACCTTAATTTTTCTCTCACTGCTACAGCCACCAGTAGTCTTGTTTCGCCAAAACCCTGACTTGCTAGATTAAAACTTCGGGGATGCGATACAAACATATCATTTGGGACTGGAACGGCACACTGCTGGACGATACGCGACTGTGCGTAGAAGTCCTCAACGAATTGCTCCTGCGTCGCGGCAAATCTGCCATTACACAAGCCGATTATCGCCAAAATTTTAATTTTCCTGTAATCAATTTCTACAAATATTTAGGATTTGATACTTCTGCAGATAGTTTTGAATCGATCAGCCATGAGTTTATCCACACCTACGAAGCTAGATGGTTATTAGAATCTAAACTTCATGCCGACGCTAAACTAGTTCTAAGCAACCTATGTTCACACGGGTACAGCCAATCTATTTTATCTGCTGCAAAGCAAGAGGCTCTAGAATTTGGGATACGCCACTTCGGGATTTATGCTCATTTTACAGAACTCGTTGGATGTGATGACATTTATGCCCACGGCAAGATTGCGCAAGGGCAGCAATGGCTGCAACAGGGCAAATGGTCCCCGAATGATATTGTCCTAATAGGCGATACACTGCATGACTTTGAAGTCGCGCAAGCGCTTGGAACGGACTGTATTTTGCTAACCCATGGACACCATTGCTCCTCACTGTTGGCCTCCTCAAGGGCGACTACAGTTAGTCGCTTAACTGAACTTCAAGAGCGCCTCTACTAGTTCGACTTTTACGAGAAACTCACCATGATAGACCAATAACCTGTATGGATGCTGCTATAGTCACAGGCGCGGATACACCTCTAGGCCTAGAAATCGCCAAGCACCTGGTTTTACAAGGTTTCCGTGTTCATGGCATCGGCAATAATTTTTCCAATCTTCACTGGGATGACGACGCGTTTACTGCTCACGCAATTGATCTAACCAATATGGATAGCGTTGGTAAAACTGCAAAAGATATACTAGAGAAAGAGAATCGAGCAGATTTATTAATACACGCTTTGGATGTAACGCCCGGCGCGGCTTTTGAAAATCTCCCGATAGGTAACCTGGAGGCTATTTTAAAGGTAGGCTTACTTGGTCCTGTGTTACTAACGAGAACTTTTTTGCCGAACCTACTGCGTTACCGCGGTCAACTCATACATGTTATTCCCACCAACAAAAGCGGGCACACCCAAAGCGCGATTAACGCACTGATTCTTGGCGGCTTAAGAGCAATGAATCTTGCATTGTTAGATCCATGTCGCGACCAGGGTCTACGTGTCACTAATATAATTATTCATACCAATGAAAGCCCTCCAGAATCTGCCAAGGCAAGCGCTGAGCAATTACAACAGTCTCAAATCAACCCCACTGGTGTGCTACGCAGCATAGAGGACCTACTGAAGCCCCACGCTACAAACATACCTAGTGAAATAACAATTTACCCGCAACTAAGTCCACAAGCTGCCAAAGAGTTAGCAGAAGCTCCGCTTCCAATAGATCCCTACAAGCGCGTTACATTACCACCAAAAGAATATTACCCGCCTGAACCTGAATCAATTCCCACTCAACCCATAGAAAAGATTCAACGAGTTATTCCCTATAGCGATGAAGAAATAGAAGAGCGAATAACAGCAGCCATTGAAGATTTTGATGCCCAGTCGGAGCGGCACAAAGCAAAAAATATGTCGTCTCGTGGCAGGAAAAAAAAGAGCTCCCAAAAGGTTAATCGCCAACAAAAAAACACCGTAGAGAAACAGGGAGAACACAGCCAGGATCTGCGCGCAAATCATAACAGAAAGAACAAAAAGCACACTCGAGGCCTATCCGAAAAAGGCGGCAACAAAGAAATAAATAAAAAAGAAGTGCCGAATAAAAAGCTGCCCCTTAAAGCCGCTAGATCTGTAGCTATAAAGCCCGCCCAAAAGAGTTCTGAAAAGAGCATTAATCCCGCACGAAAGAAGTCCTCTCCTCGCAAGTTAGCCAAAAAGAAGGCCGCTAAAAAAAGCATTCCCACTAAGCAAGTTGTAAACAAAAAGGGTACAGCTAATCCTCGGAAGAAAATTAGCCAGCCCCGTGCCAAATAGATCGACGAGTCAAGCCACCAGAACACGCAAATCCATTCCGCTTAATCTAAATCTATTCCAACAGAACAAAGAAAGGCACGAGTAATAATTTCATGTCCCTTCCTATTTGGATGTACCCTGTCATCGCTTAATCTGCTATTCGCATTAGCATCGAGCCATGCATCAAAGTTACTTTGCAGGTCCACAAAACTAGTAGACTGTGCTTTCGAAATTGTTCGAGCTGCTGCGCCATATCGATCCATCATCGCGCGCATTGGATCCTCCCGGTTCGACTCTAATAAGAATGGCGATAAAATGCACATTTCCTTAATGTGTGGTTGAGTCTGACGAATAAGGGACGACAGCTTCTCCGAATACGCTTCAAGCGTTACTTGCTTTAAATGAGGGGAATCAAACTGTCGCCATACGTCATTTATGCCAATGCAAAGAACGACATAATCTGGGTTATGTGCTAGCACATCGTTTTTCCACCGGGATTCAAGGTCTATAATTCGATTTCCAGAAATCCCAACATTTACTACTTTACAATTTATCTGCGTCCGTTGGTAGCGCAAGTGTGCATCCACCAATTTAACAAAACCACTTCCTAAATCAACGCCACGAAGACCACGATCTCTCCCACAATCGGTAATCGAATCACCAACAAATAGTAATTTGAAGGGATGATTTTTTTCGAGTAACATTGTAGATTACATTTACTATACTGTGCGCCTCAAGCAAGTGCGTATAGACTATCCAGACTAGTATGGCAGTATGTCTTGTGTCTGCAGCTTTGGACTCTCGTCAGAATAAAGTGGTGGTCCAAAAAAAGAAGTAGGGTAGGGGCAACTTTTTCTGGGTTTACATAGTAAGACGAATCGACACTATGCGCCCCCCTAATGAACCGGGTTTATATTAAGACCTACGGGTGCCAAATGAATGAGCGTGACTCTGCAGCAGTTGCGGCAATGTTGCGTGGAAAGGGTTACAGCATTGTAGAAAGTGAGCTAGATGCAGACGTAGTTCTTTTAAATACTTGTAGCGTTCGAGATCAAGCGGAGCAAAAGGCAATTGGTAAAGCAGGACACCTAACCAAGCGCAAAAGAAAGAACCCCAATTTAATTTTGGGTGTTATGGGTTGCATGGCACAAAACCGGGGGAGCGCCCTGCTAGATAGTTTACCAGATCTTGATTTAATCGTCGGTACGCAAAAGTTTCATCGTATTCCAGATCATTTAGATCACATGATTGCTACACTGAATGGGCAAGGTCCGAGACCTGAAAGCATTGTAGACTTAGAAGAGGAAGCGGGTTCGCAAAATACCATTAAGTCACACGATGAAAGTAATGTTCAGGTCGCTGCATTTGTTAGTATCATGCAAGGCTGCAACATGAAGTGCTCCTACTGTATTGTGCCAAAAACCCGTGGAGTCGAGCGCGCACGTCCGATGGAGGACATAATTAATGAAATTAAAAAGCTCGCCGATAATGGGACGCGTGAAGTGACTTTGCTTGGGCAAATTGTAAACCAATACGCCGTACGAGAATTCCCATTCATCCATAAAAAAAGTCCTTTTGTGCAGCTATTAGAGCGTGTCCATGAAATTGATGGCATTGAGCGAATTCGCTTTACTAGCCCGCACCCAGTAGGTTTTAGAGATGATTTAATAAACTCCTATGCGCGCCTACCCAAGTTATGTGAATACTTACACTTTCCCATGCAAAGCGGAAGCAATCGGATTCTAAGGGCTATGCGCCGACCCTATAGTATCGAAAAGTTTACTGAAATTATTAGTAAAATTCGTGCGGTTCAACCTAATGTTTATATATCTACAGATGTAATTGTTGGCTTTCCTGGTGAAACAGATGCAGACTTTGAGATGACTCGTCAGGCTTTTGAAGCGATCGGTTTTGATATGGCTTACTTGTTTAAATATAGTATGCGCCCAGATACCTCCGCTGAAGGTTTAGGAGATCCTATATCCAAAGATATCAAAGAGAAGCGAAATCAAATTCTGCTCGAACTACTCCGCAAGCAGTCGCTACTTCGTAACGAGGCCTTGATTGGGACAGTCGAAGAGGTATTATTCGAAGGACCCGCAAAAAAAGGAGACAATATGTTCACAGGTCGTACGCGTGGACATCGAAAAGTATTCGTCCAAGCTACACCACGGCTGGTTGGGCAATTAGCTCCTGTAAGAATTACAAATGTTACCGCTAGCACGCTGATGGGTGAATTAGTACTGGAGGGAGTAGAGCCGATGAAGAAAACTTTAGTGAAAAGAAACAGCCATGTAAGAAGTGTATAAAATTTAAACTCTTCACTTATTAGATAAAACTATACGAAAAAGACACAAAGTGTTTCCGGTGAAATTATCACACTCTACTTTTTAAATCATCAAGTAGTGCCTCTAAGGGCCGTAATTTTGAAACCGGAAAGAAGCTGTTTACGCGCTCAATTACTTGTTGAATAAGTCCATCCGGGCAAGAAGCGCCTCCAGAGAGTAGCAAATTGATTGGCTCGCTTGTATTGGATAAAAAGGGGCGCAAGACATCCTGTTCTATTGGTCGATTCCGACTAACATCTGGGAAAATATAATGGCAGATTGTATCCATAGAGTGTATATTTCTCTCCGATTGTATGTAGTGTGCATTTTTTCCAAAGCGTTCTGCGCATACCCTATACAGTTGGTATGTGTTGGAGCTATTGCGTCCACCAACTATCACTGCAGTATCTATTTTTTCAGCGCAAGCCAACTGCAAAGCGTCTTGGTTTACTTGAGTTGCATAACATAAAGTATCCCCTTTTCCCGTCGACCATATATGTTGCGGTATATTATCGTTACCGTATTTCTCGCCAATAATTTTACGCAAATACTCAATTATAGTAAGTGTTTCGTTTCTTAGTAAGGTGGTTTGGTTGACAACCGCAATCTTTTCTAGATCAAAATGTGGGTCAAACCCCTTGGAATAGAGACCCTCAAACGAAGCACTAAAAAGCTCTGTTTTAGCTTTTCCATCTGCTTGTATAACTGCTGCTAAAGCCTCTGCGTGAGCATGGTTTCGCAATATTAATGCAGGACCATAACGGGAACTATTAGAAAAAGTTGCTTTTGTTTCTTCGTGCTCGGATTTCCCGTGAATGAGTACCGTAAAGCCTTCTCTTGCGTAGCGCTTAGAAGCCTTCCAAACCTTTTCCACCAACATACAAGTTGCGTCATGTTCACGAATAGAGATGCCTCGACGTATCAGACGTTCTTTATCTTCGTTCGTCGCACCAAACGCAGGAATAACCACTATGTCCTCTGTTGTTAATTGATTCCAAAGTGCACTTGGATCTTCTGGTCCACATGCTTGCTGGCCATTACCACACAAAGGAATGCCCTTATCTGTTTGTAAGTAACGTAAACCTCTAGCCAATAAGTCCTCATTAACAAAGGGGTTGTGAATCAACTCACTTAGCATAAAAACACGTCGTCCTGGATTGGAAGCAATTGCTTCGTAACCGCGCTCAATTGCATTTTGAACCCCTAAACAAAAACCAAAATGGCTGGGTATTATGTAGCGGATTGGCCCGAAATCTAAAACTTCTGGTTCTCCAGGTTTTTTTTCTTTAATTCTGCGAAGATCTTTGATTAGAGAACACAACTCACTTTGATACAGTGCTTTTGATTGAGTATCGATATAAACAGATCGGTTGCGTTGTTTTGGGGTTCGAAAGCTGTAGATATATTCATTGTCTCCTTGTCCTAAATAGGGAATTCCGACGAGTTCAGGCTCAATGCTCGCTAAAACTTTTTTTAGAAGTGGCGCAATTACACAGTCTCCTTTCTTTGAATCTATCAACAATTCATCCAAACACTTATAACAACTGTCGGCATGGTGCTCCTTAACACAAATGCAGTAAACCGAAATTTTCTCCTGCTTGTAGGTCACTTCACTTAGCTTATGTAACTGCACGCTATCTCCAAAAGTAGTACTCAAAAACTCTGTAATACTACATTTTTTATTACAATTATCTAGAAAAGAGGGCATGTAATGGCCCTTGTTGTCTTGGCTTAACAACAAACGATTTTGTTTATCAAAACTTAGAAGTATCCACCGCATCGGTTATGTTTCGGTTATGT
>TARA_Y200000002_G_scaffold77122_2_pt1 | contig 23986 bp, 21 predicted proteins | sample TARA_Y200000002 | Tara Oceans TARA_Y200000002 (sample SAMEA2619388) | marine metagenome | biome: marine biome (ENVO:00000447); feature: surface water layer (ENVO:00002042); material: "saline water (ENVO:00002010), including plankton (ENVO:xxxxxxxx)" | depth 5 m | reverse complement strand
AGTATATTCCTCTAAAACAATCCCAGATAAAATTGCTAAAATTATTACAGAAATGACTGCATAAACATGATTTAAATTATTCCAACTTTTGATTCTTAAATTACCCTTACCATTGATAATATTTTTCCAATGTAACCATCCATAAACCGCCATTAAAACATAAAAAATTTGTAATAAGGATTCCATATAAAGACCTGCCTGGAACATAATATAAATATAAAGGCAAGAACTAATTAATGCCGCATACCAGCATCTTACGTCTTCTTTTGCTGCTAAGACTAAATATAAAATAGCTGTGAGAACAGCTATGCTCTCAATAACTATGTTAACCATATAATTTTAGAAATCATATCTTACAGAAAATCCGAGATTTCTTGGATCACCTTGTCTTTTATATAATGTATCAACAAAATTTGGGGCCTCATTTCCAAAGAAAAAACCTCTTGTTGAGTAATACTCATCAAATAAATTTCTTACCCATAAGTTTGCTGAAAACTCTGCTTTGGCATAGCCAAAAGTAAGATTAACAAGCTGATAACTTTTTGATTTATTATTGTGAGAATCTGAATAATAAAAGCTACTTTTTCCAATAATATCTATTTTTAAATATAGGTTATTTTTTAAATCTAGATTTGCACCGATAGAATATGTTTGTTGAGGTGCATGAGCTTGAGCTCTGTTTTCTAAATCAGCTCTAGACTCCCAATTGATAATTTTTGTTTTTAGAATACCTAGATTAGCAAAAATATATAAGTTATCAGTAGCTGAATAATTTGAACTTATTTCTAATCCATAGTTTTCACCTTCAGCGGCATTTTGAGTTAAGAATGAGAAAGTATTAGGATCAGATGGATCAACCTGTTTGGAGATTAAAACTTGTTGATCATTTCTTTTCGAAAAGAAAATTGAAGTAGAGTAATTCAAATTTGCATCAGGCTTAGAACTAAAACCAATTTCATAATTAGTTAAAAATTCTGGATCATATATCAAGGATTCTTCAGCAGAGTTGTCAGTAGCATCAAGACCTAGATTGAACCCACCCTGCTTATATCCTCTTGCAATTGAAAAATAAATATTTGATCTATCTTCATTATTTTTAATCAATGATATCTTTCCTCCATTCATATTGTTTGATGGATCAAAAGATTCATTATTAGAATCTTTGTACTTAGAATCCCATTTTTCCCATCTCAATCCAAAAGCGAGTTTATAGTTTTCAGTTAAAAAATAATCAATATTTCCAAATATAGATAAGTTATTCGCTTGATAGTCTCGTGAAACTAACGATTCACTTGCGTAAGGACTGTAAGGGTCATCAGGATCACCGTATATACCATCATCTTTTGTAACATTTTTTTCCTCAAGATCACTAAATTCAAAGCCAAACACCCATTCAAATGGATTTTTCTCTGAAAATTCAGAATTTTTTGATAAAAAACGGATTTCTTGACTAAAAGTATCTCTTTTTCTTAAAGTTTCTGAAAAATAATCATAAATATAGGGAAAATGTGACTCAGAATTACCCCAGTCAGCATCATAACTAAAAACAACATCTGTTTTTGTAGCACTTGTAAAACTTTGAAGATCAAAATTACTATAGTTTTTTGTTATTTTTAATCCAAGTGAATCTGTAACTTGTGAATCCATTCCTGGACGATCTGATAATGTATTTAAGCTTCCATCTATAGTCCAAATATCGGCTGGATCATCCATATCAATTTTTGAAACTAAAAAATTTATATTTGTACTTTCATTAACTTCCCAATTTAATTTATATCGGAGAGTTAGCTCATCTTTTTTTGAAGTGTCTGACTTATTTAAATAAACATTTTTTCTAAAGCCATCTGCATAATCGGTTCTAACAACTAAGCGATATTTCATATTTTTATTCTGCATTGGCCCCCCAAATGCTACACCAATATTTTGTGTTCCATAATCTCCAACTGTCACTTCAGAGGTCCCTTCAAATTCATCAGTTGGGTCTTTAGTTTTAATATAAATTAATCCTGCGAGAGCATTAGCACCTGATCTTGATCCTTGTGGTCCTCTATAAACTTCAACTTGATCAACATCAAACAGAGTTGCAATTCCACCTTGTCCAGAATAATCAATATCATCTATTAGAAAACCAACAGAAGAATTTGGAGTACCTTGATAACCTGACCTTTCGCCAATACCTCGAATTTGAAAATATCTTGCCCGAGAATCTGAAGCAGCATAATTCAAATTTGGTACTAGATAGGAAAGTTGTTGAAAATGTTTAATCCCTTGAGATTTTATTTCTTCATATTGGATTACAGCAATACTAGAGTCTTCCTCGCTGATTAATTTTTCTCTAAACTCTCCCTTCACAATTATTTCTTCAATGTCTTGTGAAAAGATTAAAAAAGAAAAAAATAAGGGTATTAGAAATAAAATATTTATTCTGATATACATATGCAATTCCTCCGCAACTATTGTGTTGATCAGGTTCAAAGAGTTTCAAAAAGATCTCAGGCTAAGTTGCCACCCCTTTGCATTAATTACTTATATTAATCAATATTTCTATAATTTAAAAGTATTGATTTAAAATATAATTTAAGACGTATAAAATTATTATTTATAACCACATATCAGTTATTTATAACATTTAATGCATAACCGTAAATTTCGGAAATTTGATTAATTCTTTTATCTTTTGGTGTTCCAGCTCCATGACCTGCTCTATCTTCTACTCTTATCAAAATAGGATTATTGCATGATTGATTCTCTTGAAGCTTAGCAGCAAATTTGAAAGAGTGTGAAGGAACAACTCTATCGTCCCGACTTGCTGTTGTAATCAAAGTTGTAGGATAACAAACATCAGATTTAATATTATGAAGCGGTGAATATGATAGAAGATTCTCAAACTCATCTTTTTTATCTGAGGATCCATAGTCACTTTCCCAGGCCCAACCAATTGTAAATTTATTAAACCTAAGCATGTCTAAAACACCAACCTGTGGAATAGCCACTTTATATAAGTCTGGATTTTGTAACATGGTTGCTGCTACTAAAAGTCCACCGTTAGATCTTCCATCGATAGCAGTCGATTTTGGGGACCCAATTTTTTTAGCATGCAAAAATTTTGCAGCGTATGCAAAATCATCAAAAACATTTTGTTTGTTCAAAAGCATGCCTGCTTCATGCCAAGCATCTCCATATTCCGCACCACCTCTTAAATTTGCTACAGCAAAAACTCCATTTTGATTTTTCCATGCAGTTTGACTTTTACTAAAACTTGGAAGTATTGAAATATTGAATCCGCCGTATCCATAAATTAGCAAGGGTGTATTTTCATCGATCATTAAATCTTTTTTATGACTTATATGAATTGGGATTTGTGTCCCATCTTTTGACTCATAAAATTCTAACTTTGATATATATTCATCTGAATCATATCCTTCTAAATCCTCTTGCCAAAAAAGTTTATACGAAAGATCTGCTAAATTTATTTCATAAATTTCTCTTGGAGTTACGTAATTTGTAATTGAAAAGTAGGAACTTATATCTTCAAGACCTCCACTAAAACCGCTTATGGTTCCTTCTTTTGGTAATGACAATTTAGAAATAAGCTGGCCATCTAGATCAAAGACACTTATTTTCGAGAAAGTATCCTCTAAATAGTTAATCACAAAAGAATTATTGACAATATTGACCGATCTTATGGCATTTTTAGACTCAGGGACTACCTCATTCCATATAAAAGAGTTATTTTTGACCTCTAAATTAACAATTTTTCCATTTGGAGCACTTTCAGTAGTATAAAACCACAAAATATTATCTTTACTGTCAATAAAGCTATATGTAGCAATTAATTCGTCAATAATAGGAATAAAATCACTATCTTTGCTAACTTTTAAATAAATTCTGTTTCTTTCGTCAGTTCCCTCTGATATGGATAATATTTTCATATCGCTATCTTTAACTACTGTTATCCCAAATCCCCATCTAGGATTATCAGGATTTTCGTATATCAATTGGTCATCAGATTGATTCGTGCCAATTTTATGAAACATTATTTTTGGTGATTCATTTAATTCTTTTAAAAGCTCTCCGTCAGGTTCTTCATAACGTCTATAGTAAAACCCACTATCATCATTTTCCCACGTTGCCCCAGAAAATTTTGCCCACTTTAAGTTATCCTCAAGAACCTCTCCTGTTTCGATATTCATTACTTTCCATGATCTCCAATCAGATCCACCATCTGAAACCGAAAATGCAATATGCGTTGCATTATTATTTATACTAGTTCCGCCAAGAGATACTGTCCCATCTTCTGAGAAAGTGTTTGGATCAATTAAAACTCTTTCTTTACAATCTTCACAATCTTTAATCATTAACTTGCTTTGTTGAAACGTGCCATCATTAAAATAGTAAAATGTTTTTTCTTTTACCTTGTATGGAATAGATATAGACTCACTTTCCCATATATCATTCAAATAACTTTCAAGACCTTTTTTATAATTATTATTTTGAATAAAATCTTTTGTAAAGTTATTTTGCCTATCGACCCAATCTGTAGATTCTTCACTTGTAAAATCCTCAAGCCATCTATATGAATCACTTATTTCATAACCATGAATCGTTTCGCTAAATTCTATTTTTTTTGTTTCTGGATATGAAATCTCAGATTCTTGAGATGTGCAGGAAACTAAAATGAAAAACAATAAAGAAAAGTATTTTTTATACATATAAATAATATTACTTTACAATTACCCGATGGATCAATTCAATTCTGCATGGAAGTACACATTTTCAAATTGGAAATATTTTATAATGCTTGCGCTTCCTGTAATTGCAATAGAATCATTGACCGCCTTCCTAATTATTCCTCTTGCAGAGATTTCTCAACCAGAAGATTTTATAGAATTTTTTGAAAATAATTCACTTGTAATAAGTATGGTTGGATTAATTGGAGTTATTCTCCAAATTTCTTTTTTAGGAGGTATTTGGGTAAGCTACTTGTCAATTGATAAGGGAAAAGAGATAACTCCTATAAATGCTCTTCAGGCTGGACTTACAAAGTTCTTTCCCTTATTTGGAGCATATATCTTGATAGCTATAGTTTCATTTTTTGGGTATATATTATTAATATTACCTGGCATATATCTCACTGCAAGATTTTCATTATTTGCAGCTCAAATTATGTATGAAAATAAGGGTGTTTTTGAATCAATAAGTTCATCATGGGAAATGACGGATGAATATGGATCAAAATTATTTGGGTTTACCTTGGTCTTTGTAGTATTAATGATAAGTTCAAGTTTAATATTGTCCAGCATACTACCAGCTGGAATAGTGCAAACATCTATACTTGCAATAAATGAATATTTATTTGTAATTCCCTTGGGTTATATTTACTTCACTCTTTATAAATCTCTTAAAGAAAGATAGTTTAATTGTCGAAATTGTATTTCAAAGGTAGAATGCTCTTTCGTTTGTGGGCCTGTAGCTCAGTTTTGGTTAGAGCGTTCGACTGATAATCGAGAGGTCGGAAGTTCGAGTCTTCCCAGGCCCACCATTTATTTAAGTAATATCTAAAAGTTCTATTTCAAAAACTAATATTGAATTTGATGGTATCCCTGGTCGTCCTTCGTCGCCATAGGCCATTGAAGAATCAATAAATACTTTCCACTTGTCTCCTGGTCTCATTAGTGAAATAGCTTTTTGGCAACCTATAATTAGTTTTGACAGTTCAATTTTAAGGGGTTCAGAATCAAGTGAGCTCCAAAAAATATCCCCATTGGTGAGCGTTCCATGAAAATGTGCAGTTATCACTTGGTTAAGCTGTGGATTAGGTCTATTTGAATCACTTTTATTAATGACAGAATATTGCAGTCCTGATTCGATTTCTATGACATCATTTTTCTTAGCATTATCAATAAAGAATTGTAAATTCTCAATTTGTTGAATGTTTGGACTGTCTTGAACACAGGAGTACAAAAATAAAGAAGACAACAGAATGAGTAATTGTCTCATTGTTAGGTTTTTATCTTAAGGAATTTTCTTTTACCAACTTGGTAAATACTTTCTGAGCTTTTAAGTATTTCATGCTTAGGATCTTCAACTTTTTCAGAATTTATCTTTATTCCACCTTGTTTAATTAGTCTATTGCCCTCTGAGACGCTATTGATCATATTTGTATTCTTAAGAAGATTAACTAATAAAATAGATTCTCCTTCAATTGTATGTTCAATTGATTCAATCTCATCTGGCATCTTTCCTTTTTGAAATCTTTCTAAAAAGGCCTCTTTGCATTTTTTACCATCACCAGCTTCATGAAATCTGTCTACCAGCTCTTCAGCCAATATAAATTTTATATCACGAGGATTTTTCCCATCTTTCATTTCTTTTTGGAGATCTATTATTTGCTCCTCAGGTATAAAGCTTAAAAGTTCAAACCATCTCCACATTAATTCATCTGAAACTGACATTATTTTTCCAAACATTTCATTTGGATCCTCATCAATTGCAATGTAATTGTTTAACGATTTTGACATTTTCTTTACGCCATCTAAGCCTTCTAATATTGGCACAGTAATGACAATCTGAGGCTCTTGCTCATAATCCCTTTGAAGTTCTCTTCCTACAAGTAAATTAAATTTCTGATCGGTTCCTCCACATTCAACATCAGCCTCAAGTGCGACCGAATCATAACCTTGCACTAATGGATATAAAAATTCGTGAATGGCTATTGTCTTATTTGATGAAAATCTTTTGTTAAAATCATCTCTCTCTAACATTCTTGCAACATTATATTTTGATGCTAGTTTAATAAGGCCGTCAGCCCCAAGCTGATCACACCATTCAGAATTAAATCTCACTTCAGTAAGTTCTTTTTTAAGAATCTTAAATACTTGTTTTTCATAGGTTTTAGCATTTTCTTCCAGATCTTTTGCGTCAAGTGTTGGTCTCGTTTTATTAGTTCCTGATGGATCTCCAATACGTCCGGTGAAATCACCTATTAAAAATATAACTTTGTGTCCTAAATCTTGAAAATGTCTTAACTTATTTAACAATACTGTATGCCCCAAATGAAGATCAGGTGCAGTAGGATCAAAGCCAGCTTTTACAATTAATTGTTTACCTGAATTCAGTTTCTTTTGAAGATCAGACTCAGTAAGAATTTCATCAGAGCCTCTTTTAATAAGCTTTAGTGCATTATCCATTTAACTATCATAATATTTTTATCAGATTAATAGAATCACAAAGTTGCTACTTGGTACTTAAAGATTAAAATAATAATTATGTTAGAGGCTAAAAATAAATTTATTTGCGAAGAAAAACTTTTATCAACTCTTTCAACTAGCACTAAATTTATTCATAAAAAAAGTATTTCCAGCAATGCTGAAAAAATAATTAAATTATGTAGAAAGAATAAGATTGATCGATCAAAACTTGATGCATTTTTAAGTGAATACGGTTTAGATAATCAAGAAGGGGTTGCTTTGATGTGCCTTGCTGAATCACTATTAAGAATTCCAGATAATAAAACAAGAAATTTGATAATTTCTGAAAAATTATCTGAAGGTAAATGGATTGATCATTTAAATAAAGCAGATAGCCTTTTTGTGAATGCATCTACTTGGGGTTTATTACTTGCTGGCAAGGTGGTTACAACTCCCTCGGAATGGTCAGAAAACCCAAATAATTTTATCCACAAATTAATTTCAAAATCTGGTGAAATGCCTCTGCGTAATGCTGTTCTTGGGGCTATGCATATTCTGAGTCAAGAGTTTGTGATTGGAAGAGATTTTGAAGACATAAAGAAAATTTCTGATCTTGATAAAGAGGTATTTTCCTTCGATATGCTGGGTGAAGCAGCAAGGACCATCGAACAAGCTAAAAATTATTTTAATTCATACAAGAATGCAATTGATGAGGTAAGCAAAATCAATAAACTTAAAAATCTTTCAAACGGTATTTCAATAAAGATTTCTGCCTTACATCCAAGATATGAAATGAGAAAAGTAAACGAAGTTGATTCTGAATTAGTCCCCAGGTTACTTGATTTAATAAAGTATGCATATTCAAAAGATGTTGATGTGACTATTGATGCTGAAGAACAAGACAGATTATCACTTAGCATTTACATAATTGAAAAATTAGCATTAGAAAAAAATATTAAGAATTGGGATGGCTTTGGTATAGCACTTCAAGCTTATGGAAAAAGGTCAATTGAGGTAATAGATTTTTTAAATAATGTTTTAAAAAAGAGAGAGAAAATGCACATTCGTCTTGTTAAAGGCGCCTATTGGGACTATGAAATAAAGCATGCTCAAGTCAATAGCTATGCGGGCTATCCAGTGTTTACAAAAAAATCTTTTACCGATATTGCATACTTAGCTTGTGCAAAAAAGATATTAGAAAATAAAAAATTCTTTCCAAAATTTGCAACACATAATGCTCACACAATTTCTTCCATTGTTCACTTAGCTGAGGATAATGATTATGAATTTCAGAGACTTTATGGAATGGGTGAACTATTGTTCAAAAGTGCTTCAAAAGTATTAGGTTTATCTAAAAGTCCGTCAGTGTATGCTCCAATTGGAAGCTATAAAGATCTTTTACCATATTTGGTGAGAAGGCTATTAGAAAATGGCGCTAATAGTTCTTTCATTAATAGATTACTAGATCCAGAAACTGATCCAAAGTGGTTATCAAAAAATCCATACTTAAAAATGGATGAAGAAAGAAGAGAAATTCCCCTACCAAAAAAAATATTTACTAATAGAGAAAATTCATCTGGTTTTGATATTTCTGAAAAACGAAATATAGATCTTCTGAAGAGAGAATTAAAACTTTTTGAAAATGCTTCTATTACAGCAGAATCAATATATGAAAATAGAAATAAGCCTAAGAGGACCTCAGAAAAACTTAAATCTATATCTTCTGGATTAGAGATTGGAAAAGTAATTTATGATGATCCACCCGAAATAAAGCGCTGTCTTGAAATGAATAGTTCAAATATTTGGGGTTTAACAAAAGTCACAGAAAGATCAAAAATATTAAAATATGTTGCCGATGATATAGAAAAAAATCCATTTCAATTAATTTATTACTTGATAAATGAGGCTGGAAAAACTGTTCAGAATGCTATTGATGAAATTAGGGAAGGCATAGATTTCCTTAGATACTATTCAGAACAAATTCTTGAGCTATCTGGCGAGAATCAACTTAAAGGTCCCACTGGTGAAAAGAACTCAATATCATATACTCCCAAAGGAAAATTTTTATGTATCAGCCCTTGGAATTTTCCCGTTGCTATTTTAATTGGCCAAATATCAGCAGCGCTAGCTTGTGGCAATAAAGTAATTTTAAAACCTTCTGAACATACTCCAATATTAAGTTATTTAATTGTTAAAAAATTTCATGAATTTGGAATACCTATGCAAGCTTTACAATTAATTTTAGGTGATGGAATTTATGGTGAGATTCTTTGCAAAATTCCAATCAATGGAGTTGCTTTCACTGGATCACTAAAAACTGCAAAAAAAATTCAAACAAATCTTTTGAATAATCAAAATCAAATAGTTCCTCTAATTGCTGAAACTGGAGGGATTAATACAATGATCGTCGACTCAAGCGCCCTGTTAGAACAAGTTACAGATGATGTAATTCGTTCCGCTTTTGATAGTGCAGGACAAAGATGTTCGGCATTAAGGATATTATGCGTTCAAGAGGAAATCTATGATGAACTTATTAAGATGCTCATTGGAAATATAAAAGTCCAGTCATTAGGAGATCCAAATAATTTTGATGTAGATATTGGTCCTATTATTAACAAAACTGCTCATGACAAACTAAAAAACTATATTGAACGCTGTCGTGAGAAAGGAATGGATGTGATTGAAGTTAATCAGGGCGGCAGTAATAAATATATCCAACCAACATTAATAAATATTAATAAAATTTCCGACATTAAAGAAGAACAATTTGGTCCTATACTTCATATTTTAAAATATCAATCTGATGGAATTGATGATCTCATAAAACAAATAAATGATAGTGAATATGGATTGACTATGGGCATTCATACAAGAATTGAATCAAGAGCGTCATACTTATGTGATAAATCAAAAATAGGAAACATATATGTAAATAGGGACATGGTTGGAGCTGTTGTAGGATCTCAGCCATTTGGTGGAGTAGGGTTATCTGGCAGTGGATTTAAGGCTGGAGGGCCAAATTATTTAATACAATTCTTAAATGAGAAGGTAATCTCAAAAAACTCAGTTGCTTTTGGTGGAAATACTGAGTTGCTTAACTTACAAAAAGATTAATGATTGGATTTACAAAATCTCCAAATAAAATAGTCATGATTGTTTTTTTTGCATTAGTTTCTTTTATCTTATTAATTTATGTAGATACACAAACAAATAATTATGAACCTGAGGAGGAAATCTTAATTAGTAAAAATCTCGATAAAGGATTACCTAACTTAAGTAACAAAATTATTCATAAAGTAAAAGAAGGCGAAAACCTTTCAGTAATTTTTGAGGATAAAAAGGTTCCGCTAAATACAGCTTATAAAATTTTTAATTTTGATACAGATAATATTCTTTCAGGCATAAAACCAAATGATTTAATGGAATTTAATTATCTAGGAGATAAATTGCAAAGTATTGAGATTATCAAAGATGAAGTAAATTCAATTCTTATTTCAACTGCTCAGGAAATTTTTGTAAAAAACATAAAAAAAGATATACAAAAAATCAAATATATTAGGAAAGGAGTTATTGACGAATCATTTTATAAAGATGCTCTTAAAATTGGAATTCCCGATAGTATTATTATGGATTTTGCATATATTTTTAGTTGGGATGTTGATTTCATTTTCGATATAAGAAAGGGTGATATTTTTTCTGTAATATACGAAATTGAATACTCTAATGGTTCGAAAATATCAAATGGAGATATCATGTTTGCAAAATTTACAAATAAGAATAAGACTTATGTGGCTCAAAGATTCTACGATGACAATCAAGGTAAACAATATTTTAATGAGTCTGGTGATAATATAAAAAAAGCATTTTTAAGAGCACCGCTTGATTTTGCTTACATTAGTTCACATTTTAATCCAAATAGAATGCATCCAATTCTCCATAGAATTAAAGCTCATAATGGAGTTGATTATGCAGCTCAACGAAATACACCTGTTAAAGCATCAGGAGATGGCACTATCTCATTTGTTGGAAGAAAGTCCGGTTATGGAAGAACAGTAGAAATCCAACATGGTGGTAACATCAAAACTCTATATGCTCATCTAGAAAAATTTAAACCAAAATTAAAGGTTGGTGACAAAGTAAAACAAGGTGAAGTAATTGCATTCGTTGGAGACTCTGGTCAAGCTACTGGAACTCATTTACATTTTGAATTTTGGCAGGGCCTTACAAGAACTGATCCTGTGAAGGTAAAACTTCCCTCTGCCAAAGCAATTAACTCCAATCAATTAGACGAGTTTAGGGATTTATTAACTTTAAGCTTAAAAAGTCTTGATGAATATAATCTTTTAGTAAATGAGTAAATATTTTATTGGAATAATGACAGGTACAAGTGCTGATGCATTAGATGGATGTATCGTTTCTTTTGAAAAAGAATTTAGTCTTAAGGGATCTCATACTATTGACTTAGGAAAAAGCTATAAAGAAAAGTATGAAAAATGTATTCGGAATGGTCATAAAATTACAAAGGATTCAAACGATTTATTAAAAATTGAGAATGAATTAACTAAAAAAACTATACATTTAATTAATAAACTTCTCAGAAACACAAATATGAGTTCGAAGGACATTCATGCAATTGGTTTTTCAGGCCAAACAATTTTTCATACAGTTAAAAAGAGTTATCAAGTTGGTAATCCACAAAAAATCTCTGATAATTTAAATATTGATGTCATTTCTGACTTTAGAAATTTTGATATTTCTAAAGGAGGTATGGGTGCGCCACTCATACCAGAATTTCATAAATATATTTACTCTGAGGATGATAAAAAGAAATTAATAATCAACATTGGGGGTATTTCTAATGGCACATACCTAGATGGAAATAAAATTGGCGCAGCATCTGACATTGGTCCTGGCAATTGTCTTATCGATTTTGTTGCAAACAAATATTTTAATAAGGCATATGATGAAAATGGATATGAGTCGTCAAAAGGAAATATAGACGTGAAATTTTTAAATCTTCTTATTGGTAAAACTTCAAAAATGATATATCCAAGATCAGATGATAAAAATGATTACTATGTTCTACTTAATGAAATAGATAAAAAGATTATGCCAAATGATCTGTTAAGAACATTAACAGAGTTTACAGCTGAAAAAATAAAAGAGTTTTATTTATTTTGTAACAAACCAAACGAGGTGATATTTCATGGAGGTGGCACAAAAAATAATTTTTTGATGAGTACTATCAATAATAAAATTAACGTGGATGTAAAAACTACCGATGGAGAAATTCCATCTCAGTATGCAGAAGCAGCAGCATTTGCATACCTAGCATTTTTAAAAAAGGGAAAATTATTTAATTAGTCGACTGTAAAAGATTCGCCACAACCACATGTTGTTTTTGCATTTGGATTTTTTATAACAAATTTCGAACCAGATAAATCTTCTACATAATCTAAGGTGGAACCATATAAATAAGGATATGACATAGAGTCAAGTAAAATTGAAAAGTCTGAATACTTTATTTCATCATCATCAAAGGCAACCTCAGAGTCAAATTTAAATCCATATTGAAATCCGGAACAACCGCCACCGGTCACATATACTCTGAATTTTGAACTACTTTCGTTATTATTTTTTATGACATCTAATATACGTATAGATGCATTTTCAGTAACTTCAATTGATTGTATATTTACAGCATTCATATTATGAGATTCTTTTTACTTTAATTCTCATTTTATTATTTTTACTAATCATCCAAAACCCACCCATCGTTGCTTCTTCAATTATAATATCTGTCTTTTCTCTAAAAGAATTTTTCTTTGTAGAAATATTTGATTGGCTTTCCCAAGTCTGATCATTTTTTAATTTAAATCGTGTTTTTCCAGAAAATGTACTTGTAACATTTAAAATTGATGACATTAATGAGATAGAGTTTTCAGAAAGACCTCTTTGTGACATTTGTCTTTCATTTAAACCAAAACTCTGCTCAGCTATTGTTTGATTTGTACTGTTGGAATTTTGATTAGTTATAATATTCGTTTTTTGCGGTGTTTTTGATTTACCAGTCACTAAATAATCGTAACAAGCTAATCTTTTTTGATCAGATTCAATAGAAGAACAATCTTCAATCTTTACTTCTGAATGAAGAAACAAAAAAACACTGTATGTAAGTAATAAACTTTTTTTCATATCAAAACATTATAAATCTAAATATCAGTATAAAATATAACTTTATCCAAAATATTTCTTATAAATATTTTAAATAAGATAACTAAATATAATTATTTCAAATGGAAAAATCATTAATTATTTATTCATCTGTTGACGGGCATACAAAAGCAATTTGTAGAAAGATCTCAGAAAACGCAATAAATACATCTGTTGATGTAAGATCAATTGATGATCATGAGGTTAACTTGAGTAATTATACAAAAATTATTATTGGTGCAAGTATTAGGTATGGTAAATATAGAGAAGGTTTATACAAATTCATTGATAAAAATTTAGAAATTTTAAACTCAAAAGATAATGCTTTTTTTTCAGTAAATGTTGTCGCAAGAAAACCAAATAAGAATACACCAAATACAAATCCATATATGATTAAATTTTTAAAAAAAACTCTGTGGAAACCAAAGATATTAAAAGTTTTTGCTGGGAAGATTGACTATCCAAAATATAAATTTTTTGATAAGTATGCCATCAGATTTATCATGTGGATGACAAAAGGACCTACAGACTTATCAAAATCATTTGAATTTACTGACTGGGACATGGTTAAAAAATTTTCAAAAGAACTAGAGATATGAATAATATAAATAAATCTATAGAATTTTTCTCAGAAGCAAAAAAACATCTACCTGGAGGTGTAAATTCTCCTGTAAGAGCTTTTAAAAATATTGATGGAAATCCCATTTTCTTTAAAAAAGCTAAAGGCGCTTATGTTTTTGATGCAGATAATAATGCTTATATTGATTATATCGGCTCATGGGGCCCTATGATTATGGGGCATTCTCATCCAACAATAATAAAAGCTATTTCAAAACAATTAAAATTAGGTACAAGCTATGGAGCACCTACAAGAATAGAGTCAGAAACAGCTGATCTGATTAAACAATGCTTCCCATCTATTAAAAAAATTAGAATGGTTAACTCAGGCACCGAGGCCACAATGAGTGCTATTAGACTAGCAAGAGGATTTACTAAAAGAAATAAAATAATTAAATTTGATGGTTGCTACCATGGTCATGTTGATTCACTTTTAATAAAAGCAGGCTCAGGGGTTTCAACATTTGGGCTTCCTGACTCTCCTGGGGTCCCGACTCAATTAGCCAAAGAAACTTTAAGTTGTGAATTTAATAATCAAGAAGACTTTCTAAAAGTTTTTGAGAAAATTAAAGATGACCTTGCTGCTGTTATAATTGAGCCTATAGCAGGTAATATGGGTTTTATACCAGCAAAGAAATCATTTTTAAAACTTCTTAGAAAGAAAACCAAAGAAAACAACACTATACTAATCTTCGATGAAGTAATGACAGGCTTGAGAGTATCTCTTGGTGGTGCTCAAGAAATATATAAAATTAAACCTGACTTAACAACCTTGGGTAAAGTAATTGGAGGTGGTCTCCCAGTTGGAGCATTTGGAGGGAAAGCTGAGATTATGGATTATCTTGCTCCAGATGGGCCTGTCTACCAAGCAGGTACATTATCTGGAAATCCTTTAGCAATGGCAGCAGGATCATCACTTATTAAATTACTCATAGAAAAAAATCCTTATGACGCGCTTGAAAACAAAGCAAAAAAATTATTAGATGAGATGAAAAATATATTTGCTGAAAATAATATCTCTATCTCAACAAATCAAATTGGTGGAATGTTTGGTTTCTTTTTTTCAGAAAAACTTCCCCAAAACTTAAATGATGTTATTAAATCCAATGATATGTATTTTAAAAACTTTTTAAATGCATGTATTAGCAATGGTGTTTATTTTGCACCATCGAAGTTTGAGGCTGGTTTTATTTCTTCAAAACATACTAATAAAGAAATAAAGAATACAATAGAAGTAGTTAAGAAAATCTTAAAGAAAGGAATATAAGGATGAAATACGACATATGCGCAATTGGCAACGCCTTAGTAGATACACAATATATGGTTGAACATGATTTCTTAAAAGAAATTGGTTTAGAGGCTGATTCAATGACTCTTACTTCAGCTGAAGAACAATCTCCAATTGTCGAGAAACTAAAAGAAATGAATGTAGAGTCGGTTTCAGATTGTGGAGGTTCTGCTACAAATTCTCTAGTTGCCGCTTCAAATTATGGCTCTATTTGTCATCATGTATGTAGAGTATCTGATGATGAAGATGGTCAAAAATATATTAAAAGTTTAAAAGTTGCAGGTGTAGAACACATTGGATTCAGTAAAGAAGAATCTGACCTACCAACAGGCAAATGTTTAATATTTGTTACTCCGGATGCAAAAAGAACTATGAGTAGTATGCTTGGAATAAGTGCATTTTTAGGTCCGTTAGACATTAATTTTGATGCTATAAGAAACTCTAAAATATTCTATATTGAGGGGTATATGGTAACAAGTGATGAAAACTTTAATGCTGTAACTTCTGTTCTAGATAATATTAAAGATTCTAAAATTTTAAAAGCTTTGTCACTTTCAGATGCAGGCATTGTAATGGGTTTCAAAGATAAATTTGAAAAAATTGAAAACTATGGCATAGATATTATTTTTTGTAATGATGATGAAGCTATTGCTTTTTCAGGCAAAGAAAATCTTGAAGAGGCAATTAATTTTTTTAAAAATTCATCATATATGATTGCAATTACAGTTGGATCTAAAGGAAGTATTGTCATAGCAGATGGTGAAGCAATAGTTTCTCCTGCTGTTGAAATAAATCCAATTGATACAAATGGTGCTGGTGACATGTTTGCAGGCTCATTCATGCATGCTTATCTTAAAGGTTACAGTTTAGCTGAATGTTCTGATTTCAGTAATTTCGCATCCTCTAAGGTTGTTGAGACTTTTGGACCAAGGTTAACTAAAGATGGATATGCTGAAGTATTAAATAAATTAAAAAAAAGCTAGCTTATTTTGCTACTATCTGATATTTTTTCATCCTTAAATTTTTCTTAATTAAATGGCAACAAAAAAAGTTACTAAAATACCAACAAAAAAGAAGCCTGTTAAAAAGGTTCAATCAAAAAAACCTGTTGCTAAGAAAAAGACTGCCCCAAAAAAAATTATTAAGAAAAGTAATGTTGCTACAATCGCTAACAATAAATCAAAGATAGCGCCATATAAATCAAAGAAAAATGAAAAATATATGAGTGCAGCAATGCGTAAACATTTTATAGCTGTATTATTGTTGTGGAAAGAACACTTGAAAGAAGAAATGCAGAAAACCTTTGATCATCTTAGAACTAAAGGTGAAACATATGCAGATCCTATTGATAGAGCATCTCAAGAGGAAGAATTTGCGTTTGAGCTTCGAACTAGAGACAGAGAAAGAAAGCTTATCAACAAAATTGGTATTTCAATTGAACAAATTAAAAATGATGAATACGGATGGTGTGAGTCATGCGGTGACGAAATTGGTGTGAAAAGACTTGAGGCAAGGCCTACAGCGACGCATTGCATCGATTGTAAGACATTAGATGAAATCAAAGAAAAACAGCTTAGTGGATAGTCACCCTTTCTTATCAAATCATAATTTTGATAGATAACAAAAAAATCAGTAATTTCGCTATCTCAATTGTAGAAAAGTTGAACAAAAATAACTTCGAAGCATACCTTGTTGGAGGATGTGTACGTGACCTTTTGTGTGGTTTGAGCCCAAAAGATTTTGATATCGCAACTAGTGCAACTCCAATTGAAATAAAAAAAATCTTTAAAGCATCAAGAATTATTGGGAAGAGATTTAAATTAGTTCATATTTTTGATAGATCTGAACTGATTGAAGTTGCTACTTTTAGATCTGGTGAAACCACAGATAATGATAGCAATCTTGTTAAAGATGAGTCTGGAAAAATAATTCGTGACAATATTTGGGGAACATTAGAGCAAGACACTCATAGAAGAGACTTTACAATAAATGCTCTTTATTACTGCCCTACCTCAAAAAAAATTGAAGATAACAATAATGGCCTGCAGCATATTAATAAAGGTTTAGTAGTTTCTATTGGTGATCCACAAAAGAGGTTTGCTGAAGATCCTGTTAGATGCCTAAGAGCAATAAGATTTAGTAATAAATTAAGTTTTAAAATCGATAATCAAATAAAAGAAGCTATTTACAAAAAAGGTCATTTATTGGCAAATATTTCAAATGCAAGATTATTTGATGAATTCTGCAAAATATTTCTTTATGGTTATGCTGAAAAAAATTTTAATAAGTTATCAATTTTTGGCCTAAACAAATATTTGCTATTAACTGGAATTAATCACAATCAATTCTCAGATAAGCTTATTCAGGAATCACTAAAGAATACTGATAAAAGATATTTAAATAATCAATCAGTTACACCTGGATTTTTAATAGCTGCTCTTCTTTGGCCTGTTGTTATTGAGTCATGTAAAAGCAATAATCAAATAAATTTAAGAAAATTTTTTAGAGGTATGGATAAAATATTAAGAAACCAGCAAAATTTAACTGCTGTCCCAAGAAAATTTCACTCCTACATAAAAGATATATGGGTTCTTCAATTAAAACTTCATAGCCGAATTGGCAAACAACCTTATAAGACGCTGAAACATCCAAGATTCAGAGCGGCGTATGATTTGTTACTTATTAGAGAAAAGGTATCTGAGAAGCAAATGCGTTTAGGTAAATGGTGGACAGATTTTCAAAAAAACAATGACTCTCTTAGAAAGGATTTGATTGAGGATTTAAAAAATAAAAAAGAAAAAGAATCCTTTAAAACATTTGGTTTCTCTAAAGAGTTAATATAATCTATTAGTAAGATATTGTTATTTTAATGAAGGCAGCTTTAAACGAAATACCCCTACCAAAATACATTGCTATTGAGGGACCTATTGGTGTTGGAAAGACAACATTAGCTAACAAAATAGCTAAAACTTTTAATTATGATGCATTCCTAGAGCAGCCAGCTGAAAATCCATTTTTAAAAAATTTCTATAGGAATCCTAGTCAATCAGCTTTAGCTACTCAATTATTTTTTCTATTTCAAAGAATGCAACAAATACAAGATTTAAAACAAAGAAGTTTGTTTGAGAATGTCCGTGTAGCTGATTTTTTAATAGAAAAAGATAGATTGTTTGCTGAAGTTACTTTATCGAATGAAGAAATAAATCTATACAATAAAGTATATGAACATATAACTTTAGATGCTCCAACACCTGATTTGGTTATTTACCTTCAAGCGCCTATTGAAATCTTAAAAGAAAGAATAATCAAAAGAGGCAATATTAATGAGCAATACTTGACCATTGAATATCTTCACAAGCTAAATGATGCTTATTCAAGGTTTTTCTTAGATTATAAATCAGCACCACTTTTAATAATTAATGCAGCTGACATTAACCTAGAATCAAATGAAAAGGACTACGAAGAGCTCATTACAATGATTATGTCTAATCCAAAAGGTAAAAATTTTGTAAATCCTCAACCTTCAATAATCTAGCTCATCATCGTGTCTTCTGATAAATACAATCCATTGTCAGAAAACCCTCACATTAAAAATATTGAAGAGTATGAAAGACTTTATAAAGAATCTATAGAAAATCCTGAAAAATTTTTTCAAACTCTTGCTTTAGAGAATATTTCGTGGATTGAGAATTTTGACAAAGTGCATAATAAAAAATTTGCAAATACAAAATGGTTTGAAGGTGGGAAAACAAATATTAGCCTAAATTGTATCGATAGGCACCTTGAGGATTCTGCTGAAAAGATAGCTCTTATTTGGGAGGGTGATGATCCAAATGAATCAAAGAAATTCACTTTTCGAGAACTTCATATTGAAGTAAGTAAGTTTTCTAATGTTTTAAAATCAATTGGGATTTCTAAGGGTTCAAAAGTATGTTTGTATATGCCCATGATACCTGAGGCTGCTTTTGCAATGCTTGCCTGTACAAGAATTGGGGCAATTCATTCTGTTGTATTTGGGGGATTTTCATCAGAATCTTTGAAAGACAGAATTTTAGACGCAAATTGTGAACTAGTAATTACTGCTGATATGGGTATAAGAGGCGGTAAAAAAATCCCTCTTAAAAAAAATGTTGATGAAGCTGTTCAAAATTGTCCAAATATAAAAAATACTTTAGTTATAAAAAGAACTGGAGATAGTATTGCTTGGAATCCAGAAAAAGATCTTTGGTACGAAGAACTAAAAGAAAAGGTATCAGATACCTGTGATCCGGAGCCTATGGATTCTGAGGATCCATTATTCATCTTATATACCTCTGGCTCGACTGGAAAACCAAAAGGGGTATTACATACAACTGCTGGATATCTTTTAGGTGCTCATGTAAGTTTTAAGTATTTATTTGGTATAAGTGATTCAGATATCTATTGGTGTACTGCAGATGTTGGTTGGATTACTGGGCATACTTATATTCTTTATGGGCCTCTTTCAAACGGTTCAACAACTATTATGTTTGAGGGAATACCGACTTATCCAGATGCTTCAAGATGCTGGCAAATATGTGATAAATATAATGTAAGTGTTTTTTATACGGCACCCACAGCAATTAGAGCTTTAATGGCTTATGGAAATGAACCTGTCTTAAAAACTAAAAGGGATAATCTCAGAGTTTTGGGTACAGTTGGAGAGCCTATTAATCCTGAGGCGTGGCAATGGTATTTTGATATTGTTGGTAAAAGTTCATGTGATGTCATTGATACTTGGTGGCAAACAGAAACGGGATCGATTCTTATATCACCAATTGCTGGAGTAACTCCAACCAAGCCTGGTTCAGCTACCCTTCCCTTTTTTGGAATTAAGCCATCTCTATATGATGATAAAGGAAAAGGTATCATTGGTGAGGGTTCAGGAAACTTGGTAATTGAGCGCTCATGGCCTAGTCAGATTAGAACAGTATATGGAAACCATGAAAGAATGATTTCTACTTATTTTAAAACTTACGAAGATATTTATTTTACTGGAGATGGCGCCCGAAAGGATCAAGATGGGTATTATTGGATTACTGGTCGTGTTGACGATGTATTAAATGTTTCAGGTCATAGATTGGGAACTGCTGAAATTGAAAGTGCCTTAGTTCTTCATCAAAAAGTTGCCGAAGCGGCCGTAGTAGGAATTGAACATCCTATAAAAGGTCAAGGAATATATGCTTTTGTCACTCTCATGAAAGGAGAAACTTTTGATAAAATTTTGAGGGATGAACTCATAAAGTTTGTTGCAAATGAAATTGGGCCTATAGCAAAACCTGATCTACTACAAAATGCCCCAGCACTTCCGAAAACTCGATCTGGTAAAATAATGAGAAGAATACTTAGAAAAATTGCTGATGGTGATATGGATAATCTCGGAGATACAACTACACTTGCAGAACCATCAGTAATAAATAGCCTTATTGATAATAGGCAAAGTATATGAAATATACATTACTCACATCCACAATTATTTTATTTACCAGTTGTATGTCAGTTCCAGAAGGTGATTTTGATAAAATTATTGGAGCAGATGATCCATCATTTAGCAGAGCAAGTCTTACATGCTTGCAAAAACCTATGAATCATCAACCACATCCAAATAATGAAGATGGAAGATATCAAACCGTATCTTCAGATGCAAGTTGTATGGAGTCTGAATTAACCAAGATAGCTGTTAAAAGAGCTAACAATAAAGATGAAAATAAAATACAAATTTATTTAAAAAAGAAAAAAGGCATAGTTGTTGTAAATAGTGATGAAAATGATTTTAATTTTGAGAGAATGGAAAAACTTTTCAAGAAGAAAGATATAAATGAGGATCCAGATCAAGACGAAGAATAATTTCCTTCATTTAAATTAATTTTCTTATCGCTGACCAATTTTATTAGATGTGCTAATAAACTCATTTTAGCTATTGGATACAAAGAATCATGAATATCAGAATAAACTATTGGTAATAATTCATCTATAGTGAGATTTTGATTAGCCTCTATATTTCTCATCACTTTCGACTCTCTTGCTAGCCTATGTCTGATGATTGAATCAATGGTTTTATAAGGATTGTCCATATAATTTCCGTGTCCTGGGGCGAAGTTTTCAATATCGTAATTTTTAAGTAACTCAAGAGAGCTTAAGTATGCTGCCATATTGCCATCTGGAGGCGCAATTACAACAGTCGAACCATCCATAATATGATCACCAGTAAAAAGACATTTCGTTTGAGTTAAATAAAAACATAGGTGATTGCTAGCATGTCCAGGGGTATGGATTACTTCGAGTGAATATTCACTTGTTTCAATAATGTCGCCATGGCTGAGAACATTATCTGGAACAAAGCTTTTATCTTCCCAATCTGATTTTCCATCAACCAATCGACCATACATAGGAATATTAAGTTCTTTTGAAATTGGTAAAGCTGCAGGAGAATGATCTGTATGAGTATGAGTAACTAATATCCTATTTATTTTTCCATCGCCCTCTAAAAGAATATTTTTAACATGTTCTTGAATATTTGGCCCAGGATCAATTAAAGTAATATCGTCCTGTCCTACTAAATATGTATTAGTCCCTTGCCCGGTAAATATACCTCCATTTGGAGCAGTGATTTTCTTAATGCTATCCATTAATGATCCTCGTATCCCTCATCATCAGGTAATAATCCTACCCAATTACCATTCTTTTTGAAAAATTTAGGAAGAATTGGTGGTATATCTTTATTGGTAAATTTTTTATAAGTATCTAACATTTGTGTTGAATCATCAAAATCTTCACATGTTTGTAAATTTTTTATAGTAGGCATTATCATCTGCAGTTCACCATTAAATGCCATTTTTACTGCTTTACTTGGATTAATCCATAAGCTTTCCGTAATCTCAAAGCCGTCATGCTCTACGATTTGATTATCTGGCAAATATGCAATGAAGAATCTAGTGTCAAATCTTCTTGCTTCAATCTTAGGAGTAATCCAATGAGACAGAGGAGCTAAATTTGATGTGGATAAAATTAAATCTTCTTTTTTGCATATTGAGAAAAGATTAGTTTTGTTCTCAATTAATAATTTTCTATATTCTTTAAATTTTAATTTTTCTTTATCATCTAAGAATAACTTCTCTCCTGATCTTCTTGTAGCAAGAAAAATCCCAACTTCTTCAAAACATTCTCTAATAGATGCTATCCAAAAACTGAGACCATCTTTTTTGAGACCTAATAGATCAGATGCAGACTTATCATCTAATCCATCGGTATATGATTCAAGATCATCTAATAAATCGTTTTCATCTATTTTTCCTCCAGGGAAAACATACAAATTTTCAAATGGAGGTTTCTTTGATCTTTTGACCATTAATACTTCCATTAAATTATTATTATCTCTTAAGACAAGAACTGTTGATGCTGGAGTTAAATTATTATTCATAAATTTCTGTTATATGGCTTAGAATACTCTTTATGAAAATCACTGACAATCTTACTAATGATATCTCAAATGCACCTGATTGGTTTTTAAAAGCCATTAATGAAATTGGTATTGAAAATACTATAGAAGATAACAAGGGTAAGATTTCTTATTCTGAATGGTCAGCAAAATCTAATACAGAAAATCTCATTATATTTATTCATGGTACTGGCGCACATAAAAAATGGTGGGACCCTATTGCACCAAGTTTTACTGATTTCTCAAACGTTATTGCCATTGATCTTCCAGGTATGGGTGATTCGAGCTTTAGGCAAAAATATAGCATTAAAGACTTTGGTAAATGTGTAATTAAAATTATTGAGGAGCAAAAAAATAAGAGGCGAATATCAAACGTATATATAGTTGGTCATTCTTTAGGAGGACAAGTTGCGGCTTATGTTGCGTCAGAAAAAAAAGACTTGATTACGAAGTTGGTGATGATTGATACATTTATAAGGCCTCCCGATTACAATCCAGATGAACATCAAGGGGGACCATTAAGAAAAATAAAATATTATCCAGATAAAAATACTATTCTTAAAAGGTTCAGATTAATGCCAAGTCAAGAATGCTTAAATGAATGGTTTCTTAGATATATTGCTGAATACTCTGTAAAAGATACTGCAAAGGGTTGGCGTTGGAAGTTTGATGATAATATGTTTAATAGTCTTGAAAGATTATTTGGTTACAAATTTTCATTTTCTTGCCCAGCCTTGTTTATCCATGGTTCAGATAGTCTTCTTATGTCAGGTAATATTCTTAAAAATATTAAACTAATGTATTCGGATATTATGGAATTTAAAGAAGTAAAAGGTGCTGCTCACCATGTGCCTTTAGACAAGCCAGTTGAGATTATTGATATAATCAAAAAGGAACTATTTTGATAACAAAATATGAATTATTTTTACTTCTTTTTCTGTATTGCATTATCCGGTTTGATTTTATGCAAACCAATTACTAAATATATATTTTCAAAAATATTACAGAAAGAAAATCTTAGAGTTATTGGTTCTCTGTCAATGATTATAGGGTTATTGCTCATTGGTATTTCTTCAAATTATGAATTGTGGTTTGAAAGGGTCTGGACTCTTACAACTTTTGTACTTGGATGCATTTTATTATTAAGAGGAATCTTCACCTTAATTTTTCCAAACATAGTTAAAAAATTAATAAGTTCATATTTTAGAAATTATTACAAAC
>TARA_Y200000002_G_scaffold383254_1_pt1 | contig 24427 bp, 23 predicted proteins | sample TARA_Y200000002 | Tara Oceans TARA_Y200000002 (sample SAMEA2619388) | marine metagenome | biome: marine biome (ENVO:00000447); feature: surface water layer (ENVO:00002042); material: "saline water (ENVO:00002010), including plankton (ENVO:xxxxxxxx)" | depth 5 m | reverse complement strand
GAAGCACCAGCAGAAGAACCTGCCGCTGAAGAAGCACCAGCAGAAGACAAAGAAAAATAATTAAAACTATCACAAAAACACATTAATTATTAATATCAATTGCCCCAATAAAGGTGTATTTTATTGATAGAATTTATGTTGAGTAAAATAGGCTGCGCACGAATCAAAGATGAGTACCTCTACATGGAAAATATCTATAATTACAACAACGCCTGAGATATTTCCTGGGCCACTTGAGTTCAGTAATATTGGTAAATCCTTAGCTGAAGGAAAATGGAGCCTTGATATAATTCCACTAGAAAAGCGGCAAAATAACAAGAAAGTTAAGATCGATGGTCCACCAGCAGGTGGCGGACCGGGTATGATTATGAGAGCAGATATCGTACTTCCTATTATTAAAAAGATGCGACTAAATGGTGATAAAAGGCCACTTATTGTACCGGCGGCGAGAGGTATCAAATACGATCAGAAAATAACAAAAGAGTTAGTAAAAAAAGAGGGGCTCATATTTTTATGTGGAAGATTTGAAGGAATTGATCAAAGAATAATTGAGTTAGCTGGTGCTTTGGAGCTATCAATTGGCGATTATATTCTTACAAATGGAGATATTGCGGCGATCAATATCATTGACTCATGTGTAAGATTGTTAGACGGGGTGCTAAGCACAAAAGCCTCCGTTGAAAGCGAAAGCTTCGAGGGCGGGCTTCTTGAATATCCCCAATATACATTACCGAGAGATTATGACGGATCGAAAATACCTGACATACTTTTATCAGGAGATCATGAGGCAATCAATAAATGGAGGAATAGTCAGTCATTTCTTACTACAGAAAAAAATAGACCAGACTTATACGAGAAATTTCAAAAGAAAATAAAAGATCCTGACTCCTCATAAATTTAAATCAATTGAATAATTAAGATTTTTGATTAGAATGAAGAATCATTAAAAAGGATACAATAATGATAAGCGAGAAGAAATTAGGTTTAGCAGTTGTTGGTTGCGGTGTCGTCGGTAGGATGCGTTCAACACTCGCTAAGGAATATCCTGGGATCGGATGGATAGGGCTTTCCGATATTAATGAAGACTTGGGATTAAAGCTGAAAGAAGATATTAAAGCTGATTTTTTCACAACAAACTTTAGAGAGCTAATTGAGCGGCCTGAGGTCGATGCAGTGATCGTGGCCACGTCAACTTGGAGCCACGTTGAGCCAATACTATCAGCCGTTGAAAGAAAGCTTCCAATGCTTATCGAAAAGCCACTGGCTACTGACGCTGTTGAGTCTTTAAAAGTATTAAATGCAATCCAAGAAGCCGGAGTAGATGCAGTTGTTGGGTACACTCAAAGGTTTAGGAGACGTTTTTTGGCTGTAAAAGAGAGAATAAATAATGGGCAAATTGGTGAAGCGACTGCTGTTGTGGTGAGAGCATTTATGAATAAAATGGCACCCACGGGGGAAGTAAGGTTATCTCAAGATAGAAGACATTTAACACCAATGGTAGTATCAGGCACTCACAGCCTAGATATGGCTTTATGGATGCTAGGAGATCAAGCCAAACCTGTTTCAATTTTTGCGCGTTCCACAGAAAAAATTATGGCAGAGCTCGGAACCAAAGATGCAACTTTTGGCGTTTTCACCATGGAAGATGGTACAATTTTTAGCATGAATATTTGTTGGGCACTTCCAAAAGTCTGGCCGGGAGCTGTTTATGGACTTGAGATTGGCGTCGTTGGAACTAAAGGTGTTATTGATATTGAAGATACCCATAGGGATGTAATTTTGGCTACAGAGTTTAATCAGGGGCCTGCATACAGGCCTGAGGGTTTGCAAATAGAGGCCACCAGGAATGTTGATTTTCTGACAAGTTTTCCGCCAGGCGATATATATAATGGGGACTTATGGGGCCCAATGAGAGAAGAAACAAACTCTTGGTTTAGTCGTATATACCTTGGGAAAGATACACCGCATGCTACAGCAGAAGAGGGCCATCGAAATCTTGTGCTGACTATGGCTATGGATCTATCGTCAAAGACCGGAAAAGAGCTTGAACTTCCAATTGATGTTAACGATTTAATGAAAGGTCTTTAAAGAACTAAGAGCTTCTGATGAGAAACATATTACTACCATTCGAATATATTGAAACAATACCCCACCTGATAGATTGTGCAGTTTCACTTGCTAAAAAATATAATTCAAGTGTAAGTGGTGTTGCAATCCATCAAAGGATAGACAGCTTCATTGCGCAGGAAGGCTCGATAGTTTTTGACTCCTTACATCATGATGAAAACAAAGAAGAGGCAATAAAATATAAAGAGAAGTTCATCGATCATATAAATATCTTGAAAAAAAGTGACACTGATTTGAAAGATCTAAAATATAAGTGGTTATCCGAGGAGCTTGAGAATCAGAAGTATTTAGGGGACCTCTCAAGAGTTTATAATGTTGTCATCATTTCGAGGCCATATCAAGAGCTTCAAAGCGCGAGTCTAAGTTCTATTCAAACAACACTTTTTGATGGCGGACGTCCTGTAATGCTTATACCGATGAATAAACAGATTGATATTGGTAAGAAAGTTGTTATTTCTTGGAACTGTACAACTGAGAGTTCCAGAGCGGTATTTGCTGCTTTACCGATACTGAAGCAAGCAAGCGATGTTACAATTTTAACTGTAGAAAAGGTTATTACTGATGGTCCTAGTGGCGAGCAGGTTTCTGAATTATTGGCTTCTCATGGAATAGATGCCAAGCCAGTAACAATTTCAGGTGATGAAAAAAAGATTGGTGACTCCATACTTGATTTTAGTCAATCTGTGGATGCTGACCTTATTGTGAAGGGTGCATACACTCAAAGTCGTTTGAGAGAAATTATATTTGGTGGCGCAACTAGGCACCTTATGCTTCATTCCGAAATCCCAATATATCTAGTAAATTAAGAATTAATGTTTGATCCTAGAATTATTGGTGTCGGGCAGTCCATATATACAAGACATCCAAATGATGAGCAAACTGTTCAGAATCTTATGAAAGATGCCGTATTGGATGTTTTAGAGGATGCAAATCTGAAGCTTAAAGAAATAGATGGCCTGGCCATAGCGTCATTTTCTATCGCTCCGGACTCTGCAATTGATATAGCTTGGCGATTTGGCTTAAGTTTAAGCTGGTTACTCCAAGATACAAATGGTGGCTCATCTGCAATGAACATGTTGGGGCACGCATCGCGTGCAATTAAAACCGGAGATGCAAATAATATATTGATATTAGCTGGAGATGCGACTGGTCTTTCAGGATATGCAAAAATCGCTAATTCATATAATAGCGCGACTCGAGATCATCTTGCACCTCTTGGTCATGGTGGTCCAAACGGGGTTTATTCGTTAGTCACCTCAAGGCAAATGAAAAAATATAATTTAGAGAAAAGTGACTATGCTAATCTTTTGATATCCCAGCGTAATTGGGCATCAAAAAACCCATATGCTGTGTACAAAAACGAATTAACTCAAGAAGAATATAACAGCGCTCCATTAGTTGCGGATCCCCTTTGCCGTTATGATTGTGTGCCCGTCGTTGCTGGTGCTTACGCAATAATAATATCAAGAAACGAAAATGAAAGACTCAAAAGGCAAGTCAGGATTAGGGCATTTGAGCAAAGCTTTAATTACGAAAATCAAGAGGGCGATGGAACAGAAACAGGCATTACAACTTTTAGGCATAAGCTCTATAAATCGGCAAAATTAGCGCCTGAAGATATTGATGTACTGAGCATTTATGATGACTATCCTGCAATTGTACTCGCGCAGTTGAATGACCTTGGGATAATAAAAGAGGAGAAAATTAGAGACTATTTAGAAGGTATGAAAGAGCAAATTCAGGCAGTAAATACATGGGGTGGTATGCTCTCAGCAGGTCAACCAGGCGGCATGGCAGGAGGGCTGAATGGAATTGGTGAAGTTGTCCTACAGTTACAAAATAGGGCTGGTGAGAGACAATTAAATGATGTAAATTTTGGTATTGTTACGGGTTATGGTATGACTTTATATCGACATGGTGGAACAGTTGCAGCAGCAATATTGGAGGCTATATAAATGGATAAGTTATTTATTCAAAAATGTTGCAATTGTAGTAAATATACATTCCCCCAAAAATTTTTTTGTTCAGAATGTGGTAGTACTGAATTCAATAAGATAAGTATTGATGAAGGAAAGGTAAAAGAAATATCCGTTATTCGGCATATGCTCGGACAAAAGGATTGGATACCAAGAAAGATTGCAAATATAGAGACTGCTCTGGGTATATATATAACTGCTGGAATTGAAGATACCGCGCAGGAAGGGGACACGCTTGAGATATATTTACATAATGGTGCCCCAATCGGTAAAATAATAAAGGAGAGATAATGTACACTTGTGATTTTATTGCGAAATATTTAAAGAAGAGAGGTGTGAAGCAAGTATTTGGGACACCTGGCAGCGATACAATTAATTTAATCAATGCATTTTCAGATCAAGGTATAAACTATGTATTGACTCATCATGAGAATACTGCGGCATATATGGCATCTACATATGGTGAAATAACGGGTATACCGGGTGTTGTAATTGTTACTAAAGGGCCTGGTATAACAAATCTCGCGTCGGGTATTGCTTCAGCTCATCTTGACCGAAGGCCTATAATTGTTTTCTCTGCAATAATAGATCCTGAACTTTTATCAAAAAATCCACATCAAGAAGTTCCATTAGTAGCATTTGGTGGATTGATTACAAAACTATCTGAAGAGTTAACATCAGCTAATGCAACTACTCTTTTAGATAGGGCATATAATATAGCGATAGATCCACGTCCAGGAGCTGTCTACCTTCCAATCTCACCAGTGCAGGCAATTACCGAGATCGATATTGATGACTCTGAGATTGATAGAATAATAACAAGTGCCAACAAATCGATAACCGTAGATAAAAAATCTATAAATAAAGCCATCGATTTGATTAATGCATCTAAAAAGCCGATTATGGTTGCTGGTGTTGGTTCTGTAGCATCGAAAATATCAAATGAATTACTATTATTTATGCATAAAATCGACTCACCAGCCTGCGTAACCTTGCAAGCTGTAGGTAACATCCCATGTAATGACTCACTTTATTTAGGTATGTATGGTTGGTTTGGGACTCCCATCGACGAGATGCTTAAAGAGGCTGATTTAATAATTACAGTTGGACTGGATGGTTGGGATATTATAAGACCATATAAATCAGAAGTACCAATTATATCAATAGATGACGCTGATGTGAATGATAGAACATTTCAGCCTGTAAGTGTTGGATTAAAAGGTAATATGGCCGAAACTTTGCGCTCGCTACAAAACTTATTAGAGGAGAGAGAAACAGACTCAGATTGGTTAGAGAAAGCAAAGGACTGCTTCGAAAAGATTCATAATTTTGAATTAGGGATAAGCTCGGAGTATAAAGAGTCAAGCGGAATAGCGCCGCAAGCAGTATATAAAGAGATTAGGAAGGTCGTTCCAGAGGAAACTATAATAGCTGCCGATGCTGGGGCACATAAATCACTCGCATCCCAAGCTTGGTTGACAAACCTGCCTTTAAAATATTTTGTATCAAATGGGCTCTCGCCGATGGGCTTTTCACTTGGCGCCGCCATGGGTGCTAAATTGGCGTTACCAAGTGCACCAGTCATTTCATTCGTCGGCGACGGTGGCTTCTTAATGTATGCAGGAGAGCTTGCAACATGGCGGCGATTAAACATTGCAATGATACAAGTAATAATGGTTGATAATGGTCTGACGCAAGTAAAATCTAAGCAACTAAAAAAAGGATATAATACTGAGTCAACTAGCTTTGAAAAAATTGAATATAAAAAAATTGTCGAGAGTTTTGGGATAGATGCCATAGAGGCTGATAATGTCTCAGAGTTGGTTCAGGGGATAAAGATGGCATTGCAGTTAAATAAGCCAGTCTCTATTATCGTAAATTTAGATGGCAGTGAATATCTTAGGATGCCTAGTGCAGTATAAATGGGAGAAAAAAAATGAAAAGTCAACTTGATAAGAATTTAAATGGAAATACATTGGTTCCATTATTACCTAACGAAAAGTTCAGCTCACAGTTTATGTCACTGATCAAAGATTTAAATGAGGCTAAAGGAAGTTCTAGAATAAACAATAGCGCGCGGGCAATGGCTCATTCTGATGATTTTGGCATGGCGTCGCGCAACTACTGGCAGTCAACGTGGGAGTTAGGTGAACTTGCCAAGCCTTTTAAAGCGCTAATTAGATATAAAGTTGCAACAAGGAATACATGTTTTTATTGTTCGACTCACCAAATAGAGCACCTAAGAAGATTAGGTGTTGATGAGGATAAAATTAAGAACATCCAAGACTCGGATAATAACGATGCATTTACAGAGGCAGAGAAGGCAGCTCTTAGTTTCGTTGATCATATGATGATTGATGCATCAAATATTCCAAATAAAGTTGCCGACAATTTTAAGAACCACTTCACACCAAAGCAGATGGTTGAGATAGCTCTGACTGCAACGGTCATGGTCTCTCTTAATCTATTTAATGATGCATTTAGAGTGCCAATCGAAGACGAGGTTGTTGGGGTAGGCTTGGATGTTCCAGAATTATAGTTTTTCGATATATTAAGTTATAGTTTAAATATTCGTGAAGCATTACCATTCAGTATCTTAACCTTATCCTCTTTTGATATTGAGATATTTTCAAACCAATCTGCGCCAAGCTTGTTGTCTATAAAGGGCCAGTCGATAGCAAACAATATTCTATCAACTCCCATTTCTTGCATACAGCACAGAAGGGCCGGATCGGAGAAATTACCACTTGTTGTAACATAAAAATTATTACAAAAAACTTCTCTAAATTCTATTGGAGCGTTACCAGGTCTTTTTAAATTATGGTTAACTCTCCATAACAAGAAGGGCAAAGTCTCACCAAGATGTCCTAAAATTATTTTTAGATTTGGTATTTTCTCGAATACCCTTGATAAGACAAGCCGAATTGCCATTGTTGCTGTTTCCACTGTATAGCCCCATGCTGCTTGCTGGAACAGAGCAAATTCTTCTGTGTAATCTTGATAATAGGTTTTTCTGACTTCATGGTGCGGCATACCGGGATGTAAATATATGGGTACATCAAGTTTTGCAGCAGTTTCATATACCGGCCAGGATTCCTTTCCGTCGTCAAATCGTGAGTTAGTTAGGCCGTGAATCATACCACCAATAAAGTTTAGATCTTTAACAGATCTCTCAAGCTCTTTCGCGGCCGCTTCTGGATTTTGCATTGGTAATGATGCGAAAGCTCTGAATCTTTTTGGGTTTTCTGATATTTTTTTTGCTAGGTAATCATTTGTCATTTTAGCTGCGTCAACTGCAATATCTAAAGGCAAGTTATGGATCCCCGGAGGTGCTATCGATAGGATTTGAATATCAATGCCGGCTGCGTCCATTTCTTCGATTCTCTCGCCACCAAAATCTTCCATTCTAGCGACCATTTTAGGATTTCTTATTTTGGTATTCTTCGTGCTTTCCTCTTGCAGTTTTGTAACATTCGGGTCTATGTAATGTTCCTCAATTGCAATTACCTTTTCAGTATCAAATATCGACATTTTCCCATTCCTAATCTTGTTTTGAGTTTTAATACTATAGCAAAATTTTTATCATAGGAAAGTATTACTTTTCCAAAATTATAAGATCATTTATGTCAAATGAAGCAGATAGTTTTTTTCCTAAATTTAGCTCTTGTAATGAGTTTCTATGGATATTTTGAACATTGATATAAAATTTTGTTTTATTCTTTAACTCAATTGTTATGTAGCTGATATCACCATAGTAGGTCCAATTGGTTATTACACCGTTCATGCCAACCCTGTTTCTGTGCTTGTTTGTTTCGGTATCAATGATAATTTTTTCAGGTCTAATACCGAGCAAGCCATTTTTCGGCAATTTAATATTGCGTTTGAGATTAATTTTTCCAAATGCATAGCTATTAAAAATCATTTTATTGTCAATTACTGATGAAGTACCATCTATTATATTTATTCGCCCCAGGAATTCTGCGCTAAATTTTTTTGAAGGATATTCATACATATTTGTTGCAGTATTTGTTTCAATTATTTTACCATTTTCCATAATTGCAATTTTTGATGATATTGAGAGTGCTTCATCTTGATCATGAGTCACAAGCATAAATGTCATTTTTAGATTGCGTTGTATATTCACAAGTTCTTGTTGCATTTCCATTCTTAAGTTTGCGTCTAATGCTGATAGTGGTTCGTCTAAAAGTAAGATCTGGGGCTTATTCACAATCGCTCGGGCAAGAGCTACCCTTTGTCTTTGACCGCCTGAAAGTTCCGACGGTAGTTTGAACTCGTAACCATCCATTTTTACAAGCTCGAGTATTTCTTCAACTCGTATTTTTATATCTTTACCGCTTATTTTTTTTAATTTTAGTCCAAATTCAATATTTTCACGCACATTTAGATGTGGAAACAATGCATATGATTGAAAGACCATATTAACTGGCCTTTCGTTTGCAGGGACAAAACTACAATCCCTATTATTTATGATAATCGAGCCACTGTCCTGTACTTCGAGTCCGGCTATTAATCGTAGGATGGTTGATTTTCCGCAACCTGATGGACCTAATATGGTAAAAAAATCGCTTTCGGTGATCTTCAGAGAAACATCATTTACTGCGTCAATATCACCAAAGCTCTTATTTAATTTTTTTAATTCAATGGAAGTTTTCTTTTCCGTCATTTTGCCAACTCTCTATTACTTTTCGATAAAAAACTAATTGCAAAGTAAGTACAAACTATAATTATCAAAATCAGTAATGTTGATATAGCATTTATTTCTGGACTAATTCCAAATCTGACCATTGAATAAATTTTAACTGGAAGCGTTACACTATTTGGGCCTGATGTAAAAAAAGTAATGACAAAATCATCAAGTGATAGAGTGAAAGCAAGAAGGAAGGATGCTACAAGCGCAGGGCGGATGAATGGAATTATTATTTTTCTAGTTACTTGATATTTATTTGCACCAAGATCTTGGCCTGCCTCTAAAATTTCACTATTCAACATTGATAATCTTGCTCTGATTATAATCGCAACAAAGGGAAAAATGAATGAGACATGTGCAATGATTATGCCTGATAAATTTAATGGCCATAATTGGAAATTTGGCCAGTTAATATAACTAAAGAAAACCAGCATTGATATACCCATACAAATTTCTGGAATTATTATGGGAAATAACAGGGCAATATCGTAATATTTTTTTAAATAAAAATTGAATTTCCAGAGTGCTATGGCGGTTGTTAGGCCTAAAAAAATTGAAATAATTGTTGAAATTATTGCAATTGTGATAGAGTTTGAGAAAGCAAGAAAAAGCATCTCATTTTCGAATAATTTTTCATAGTACTTACTGGTAAATCCCCGCCACACAATGTTTCTCTTTGAGTCATTGAAGCTAAATACAATTAGATTAATTATAGGCAGGTACAAAATTACAAGAAATATGAGTGTTATTAATTTGAGAGTGCCATTTTTTGTATAATTGATTGGAGTGTAGTGTCGCATTCTTTTACTCATGAAATACCTCTTTGGTAAAGTCGTGAGTAAAGTTTAGTGCAGACATATCTGAGTCCTAAAATTATTATTGTTATATAAATCAAAATAAATGATAGCGCGGAGCCGAAGGGCCAGTCATTTGCAGATTTAAATTGTCTTTCAATTATGTTTCCAATCATTTGTGAGTCAGCCCCACCCAGTAAGTCCGGAATGATAAAAGAGCCAAGGCACGGGATGAATACTAAGATTATACCCGACGCAATTCCAACACTAATATTTGGTAAGATTACTTTGAAAAAAGTTGTCTTATGACTTGCCCCTAAATCATAACTTGCCTCAAGAATATTTCTGTCAATCTTCTCTAATACAAGATAAATTGGGATTATCATAAAAGGAACATAAATGTAACACAAACCAAGGATTACGGAAAAGTTGTTATGCATCAAACTTAGAGGAATGAAACTTTCGCCAATTAAATTATAGTTTGCCAAACGCAAGAAGCTTAAAAGATGGTTAGTAGACTCCCATATGTTTTCCAAGGTATTATTCACATGCCCTTTTGTTCTGAGTAACGCGATGAGTGAGTATGTTCTAATTAGCAAGTTAGTCCACAGTGGAAGCAATATAGAAACCAATAGAATTGATTTTATTTTTGATGATGAGAAGCTAATATAGAAAGCAACCGGAGTTGCGATAAGTAGACAAAAAAAGGTTGTGATGACACTAATTAACAATGATTTAAATAGTGTCAATAAATAGATACCATCCATTGCACGAACGTAGTTTTGCAAATTCCAATTGTAATCAATATCAATTATGTCTACTTTTTGACCGTAGCTCATTGAAAAAACGATAAATAACGGGATTAAAAAAAAGAGAATGAGCCACGATAGACCAGGCAAAAGTAGGAGGAGGAAAAATTTGCTCCTCACTGCCCAACTAGCCATAATTATGTCTTTCAAATGCGATCATGAGTAACTCATGAAGCAAGTATACGAGTCCAAGTATCTTGGATCATCCTACTTACTTCTTCTCCTTGGTAAAGCATATTTTCGCATAATTTTACAGTCTCATCTGGTGGAAATATAGCAGGGTTTGATTTATATTCATCATCCATTAAATCTTTTGCAGCTCTATTTGGGGTTGCATATTGAATGTAGTCCGCCAGCTCTGCGCCAATATCAGCACGCAGAATAAAATCAATGAACTTGTGAGCATTTTCTTTGTGTGGTGCGTCTTTAGGTATACAAAGGCAATCCTCCCAAATTATACTACCCTCTTTCGGTACGATATAGCTGATGTTATCATCCTCAAGCATAACCTGAGCGATATCGCCGTTATATTCTTGAGCCAAGATAACATCTCCAGAGGCAAGTAAATCTTGACCATTATCTTCAGCAAAAACTTTGATATGTTTTTTCTGATTAATTAATAATTCTTCTGCCTCACTGTATTCTCTTGGGTTTCGTGTATTTGCAGAATAGCCTAAATACTTTAGGGCGCATGCAATTACATCAGTCGCCTCAGATAGAAGCGAAATATTTCCTGAGTAAGTATCTGACTCATACATATATGACCAAGAGTTAGGGGGATTGCCAGCTCTTTTTTTATCATAGCCAATGCCGATTGTACCCCACATATACGGTATTGAGTAATCTCTGTTGGGATCAAATGTTGGGTTCAAAAATTTTTTATCAATATTCTCAAGATTTAATATCTTATCTTGGTTTATCCTCTCTAGCATTCCAGCTTTGACCATTTTTTCTACATATATATCAGAGGGAACGATTATATCATAGCCAGGGTTACCTTCCCTTAGTTTTGAGAATAATTCATCGTTATCTGCAAAAAAGTCAATTTGCGTCTTTATTCCGGTAAAATCAGAAAAGTCAGACAGTGTATCCTCACCAATATAATCATCCCAGTTATAAAAATTGAGTTGTTTTTGCTCATTGGCTAGTAAGTTAAATGGTGATAGGGTAAGGCCGATTGCTGTAGCGGATGTACCGGCTAAAAAATTTCTTCTAGATATGTGATATTTATTACGAATTTAAACACCTCCATACAGAAATACTCGTTAATCTTCAAGATATCCCAAGTTAAAATCAATATCAGCTTTTAACTTTATGTCAAATTTATTTTTTCGTTTGTTTTCTACTCAGAAATTACTATATATATTAAGTACATAAATTCATTTAAGGGAAGATGATCAATGCATGAAATGTTTATTCAAACCGAAGAACAAAAAGCAATACTAGAAACTGTTAAAAAGTTTGTTGATGATGTTGTTAAACCTGTTTCAGTAGATCTAGACGGTATGGGTACACCTGAAGAAAGATATTGCGGCGATATAGTTAAGGAAGCAGACAAACTTGGACTTCGCACTATGACGCTATCCGAAAAATATGGCGGTTTAAGCTTAGACTCACTAACAACCGCGATGGTAGTCGAAGAGCTAGCAGTTGGAGACGTGGGGGTTTCTGTTGTGATGGCCCAAACCATGAAACTTGCAACTATAATGGAGAAAGCTCTAAATGAAGAGCAGGCCGAGAGAACTTTAATACCATATTCAAAAGATCCAGAAGCGGTTCTAGCCATTGGGATAACTGAACCCGATAATGCATCAAACTATTTCTTGCCATATCCAACTCCGTTTAGGACATCCGCTGAGAAAGTTGATGGGGGCTACGTAATAAATGGAATGAAGCATTTCATTTCGAACGGTAACAGAGCAAGTTATTATCTCTTATTTGTTCAAACTGACAAGGGTAAACCAATGCTAGAGGGCACCACATGCTTCTTGCTAGAGCGCGGTCGTGAAGGTTTCACCATTGGTCGTGTACACGATAAGTTAGGCGAGAATCTTGCAAATAACGCCGAATTAATCTTTCAAGATTGTTTTATTCCAGATGAAAACATTGTTGGTGAAGTTGGTAAGGGATTTCAACTATTACAAAAATTCTTTCCATCTAGTAATTCATTCGCAGCATCAAGCTGCTTGGGTGTTGGGGTCGCTCTATATGAAAAAGCCGAACAATGGGCCAAAATAAGAGTGCAAGGAGGGAAACCCCTCATTGAGCATGATGGAATTAGAGCTCAATTAGGTGAGATGAGAATGCTACTTGATGCTGCTAGGTCGTATACGCATCGAGCGTGTTATTTAGCTGACAACCAGGAACAAGGTTGGGATTGGACCTTGGGCGCATTGCCAAAAGCAATGGCGAGTCAGGCCGTGTGGAAAATTGCTACATGGACAATGGAAATCCATGGTGGTCACGGTTATATGAAGGAGTTTGGAGTCTCTAAACTACTCAGAGATGCGGCAGGATGGCTACACTCGGATGGTGTAAATAGAACTTTATTCTTAAAAGCATCAAATTATATGTACGGGCTTGATCACTACGATAAAAAATAGATGAACATTGGCAATTTTACATTATACAATGCTCTACAATCAACGTGCAGTCAGCGGGTAAGGTATACCCTTCACTATAAAAGTATAAACTTCAGTATGGAAATCTTAGATCTTTTCTCTGGTGACCAGCTAAGACCGGAATATTTGTCAATAAATCCAAATGGCGTTGTTCCCGCATTAGTTCATGACGATAATATAATCATAGATAGCTCTGTAATAATTGAGTACCTTGAAGATATTAACCTAAATCTCAAAACGCTCCGGCCAAAAAAACCTGAAAACGTAGCGCGAATGAGGGCAATGATTAGGTATTTCGACGAAGTTGCTGGGCCATCCGTCAGAATACCATCATATAATATGGCTTTCCTCCCTCATTTTCAAGATATGTCAGAAAAAGAGTTTATTGATCTCGCTGAGTCCAAACCCTTACGAAAAGACTTTCTCTTGAGGATGGGCCGTACAGGCTTTTCTGAAAAAGAAATGAATGACTCAATGTCAAAGATTAAGGCAACCTGCGATAGAATGGAAGGTTGGTTAGGAGAGAGCGGTGGCCCGTATCTACTTGGGTCAGACGTGACCTTTGCTGACATATGCATAATGCCTGTAATAGTTCGTATGAAAGATCTTGGTAAATCAGATTTATGGAGTTCCACCCCCCTAGTTAGCGAGTGGTTTGAGCTAATCCAATCCACCGCAATTTATGAAAAGACATACTGTGAAGGATCGCTGTTATCACAGGTATATCCTCACCTCAGAAGAAGCTAAGTAAGGTACTTTGATTAATTATAAGATTTCTTTATTTATTGTAAATTCTGGTTTTAGCTTCCCAGAAAAATAATCAATTATGTTTTGTGCTGAATTTATTGCCATTCTTGCCGCACAATCATTATTTAGACCAGCAATGTGCGGCGAAAATAAAATATTCTCATGATTAAATATCTCGTGTTTAGATATATCAGGCGGTTCTTCTGGATATACATCAAGCCCAGCCCCTCTAATTTCTCCAGATCGTAAAGCATCTAAAAGTGCGTCTAAGTCGATGTGTGATCCTCTCGATGTATTAACAAGAATGGTATCTGGTTGCATTAATTTTATCTCATCTCTCCCTATGATGGGCTTTTTCGATCCCGGTGCGTGCAAAGTAATTATTTCCGATTCTCCAAATGCTAAATTCAATTCATCAAAGAAGGTATAGCTTTGTTTATAGCTTTCCCTATTTTTTATATATGGGTCATATATATTTATCTTAGCATTGAAGGCATGAGCAATTCCAGCAACTTTCTGTCCAATTTTTCCAAATCCCACTATTAATATTTTTTTACCTTCAAAGTCGTTTGATATCAGCAGATCTCGATCCTTCCAATTATTACTTCTTATCATATGGTCGTGCCTTTTAGTATTTTTTAGTAAATCAAGAATAAACATAATTGTATGTTCAGCTACGCTTCCTGAATTAACATCACCTACAATTGTGAGTGGTATTTTTTTGTTTGTTAGCGCAGGAATATCGATGCGGTCATAGCCGACACCATTTCTTGATAGTATTTTTAATTTAAGTGATTTATCTATCATTGATTTCGTGAAAGACTGCAGTCTTAATAATATAGCATCAGCATCTGAAATATTATTTTCGAGGGTTTCTTGGCTTGCATCGGGTAGCACCAAAACTTCAAAATTCTGTACTTTTTCAAGCAGATCAATACCTTTTTGATGTATTTTACCACCAACTATTATTTTATACATGTTTTCCATTGTCCTAATATTTAATATACTATAAGTATTTAAAATATTTTAGGAATTTAATTTAATCGTTAAAGTTGCTTACATGCAAAATAAAGATGAAAAATTACTTACTGCCGTAGCCCATTGGTCATATCGCTTTGTTTCAAATGGTGTTCCGTTATCAGACTTTAATGACGTTTGTAATTCAACCAAGAAATGGGATGATTGGTGCGTTGAATGGGAGAAGAAGGGGCATATTCACGCAGCACTTGGAGATAGTGCAATCAAAAATGGATTTAATTTAAGTGCGGCTGACCATTATAATACCGCAGCTGTTTGTTGCCATTTTGGTAAATTTCTATTTGTTCAGGATCCAGATCAAATGTTAAAAACACATAAATATGCGGTAGAATATCACAAGAGGTCAATGAAATTTGCAGATCCTACAGCAGAACGCGTGACGATAAATTGGAATAATTTAAATATGTTCGGTAATCTCAGAAAACCAAAGAATATTGATAAACCACCAGTCGTAATAATGTGTATGGGTCTAGACTCTGCGAAAGAGGAAATGGAAACTAACGAGAGAGTATTTCTTGATAGAGGTATGGCAACCCTAACTTTTGATGGTCCGGGTCAGGGTGAATCTGAGTATCTATCACCTATTTGCCCTGAATATGAGCGACCTGTGTCTGCTGTAATTGACTTTATTGAGAATCGAAGTGATTTAAACTCCACTAAGGTTGCAATATGGGGTGTTAGCCTTGGGGGTTATTACGCACCTCGGGCGGCTTCCTATGATGATAGGATTAGCGCTTGTATTTCTCTTACCGGTCCATTTAATTGGAAAAATGTGTATGATAGAATACCAGGTCTTACCAAAGAGGCATTCATTTATAGAAGTAAGTGTGAGAATGACGATGAAGCTCGTGAATTTGCGAATAGGATGGATTTATCGGAGTGTGCCAAAAATATAACTTGCCCTCTTTATATTGTTGGGGGAGGATTAGACAGGGTAGTGCCGCCAGAAGAGTCGAAACTTCTGGCAGAAGCAGTAAAAGGAGATGTGACTTATAACTTTATAGAAGATGGCTCGCATGTTGCAAATAATAGAATATACAAATATCGTAATCAATCAGCTGATTGGCTGTCATCGATAATATGTAATTAACGTAAAAGGGAGAAATAAATGTCAGGAAAAAAAATAACAAGAGCTGATATTGCAGAAGCTGCAGAAAAATATAAGAACTGGGGAAAATGGGGCGCTGATGACGAGGTGGGGACACTCAATTATGTTGGCGTTGAAGAGATAATAAATGCTGCAAAGCTTGTGAAAAAAGGTAAGGTAATATCCTTAGCTTTAAATTTTGATTACAAAGGTCCGCAGGGTGCGAAGACTAAATATCCAGCTATGGGTAGAACTAATCCGATACATTCAATGCTGAGGACTGGAACCGATGCGTATTCGGGTGTGCTTGATAAGAGGGGCATAAGAGCTGCAGATGACACTGTTTTTTTACCAACGCACGGCTGCACACATTGGGATGGGCTTGGACATGTTTTTTATGAAGATAAAATGTGGAATGGTTATGATTGCAGGGAGGTTACGTCTGCGGGCGCGCAAAAGTGTGGAATTGAAAAAACAAGAGATAAAATGGTAGGACGAGGTGTTTTATTAGATGTCGCCAGAGCATTAGGCAAAGAACGGCTTGAGGACGGTTATGCGATAACTTGCGAGGATCTTGATCTGACCTCGGAAAAGCAGGGTATTCAGATTAAAAAGGGAGACTTCGTTATTGTAAGAACGGGGCAAATGGAAGATTGCCTAAACAGAGAGTCGTGGGACGGATTTCCTGGAGGAGATGCTCCTGGTATGGGTTTTGATACTATCGATTGGGTTCAAAGAACTGAGCTTGCTGCATTAGCTTCTGATACGTGGGGGTGTGAGGTCCGACCAAACCAGAGTGAGGAAGGAATAAATCAACCATGGCATTGGATAACAATACCAATCCAGGGTATGACAATGGGTGAAATGTTTTATCTTAAGGAGCTGGCCGAAGATTGTTTTGAGGATAATATTTATGAATTTTTGCTAGTAGCACCATCAATTCCAATCACAGGGGCTGTGGGTACTCCCATAAACCCAATAGCAATTAAGTAATGTAGAGGTATGAAATGAGTAATGAGTTAACAGGCGCAAAGGTTTTAGCAAGAATGCTTCAAGATTATGGTGTTACGGATATATTTCACGTTCCGGCAGTACTTAGAACGACAATGGCTGAGTTAGAAACTATTTCTAATGTCAGAAGAATTCATGCACACGGTGAAGCTTCAGCGGCTTACATGGCTGATGGCTATGCGCGTGCATCTGGAAAGCCAGGTGTGTGTGCAGCTCAAATTATTGGGGCTTTAAATCTCGCGGCTGGTCTCAGAGATGCCTGGCTCGCAAAGTCACCAGTTATTGCTCTAACTGGAGGGCGCGACCAAGCAACAAAATTTAAAAAAGCTTATCAAGAAGTTGATGATATACCTGCATTTGAACCAGTTACAAAGCTTAATGCAACAGTAGACAGTGCGAATAGATTCCCAGATATGCTCAACCAAGCCTTTAGAGTGGCGGTATCGGGATCCCCAGGTCCAGTTCATTTGCAATTTAAAGGAAATGAAGGTCAGGTAGATCAAGAAATATTTGACGAAAGTATATCGAGATCGATTGACGAGAGAGCAATCTGCGTACCACCATATCGTCCAAAACCTGACGTAAATGAGATTAAAAGAGCTATGGATATTATCAATAGTGCAAGCAAGCCAATTTTCGTTGTTGGTGGAGGGGTCAGGTGGTCCAAGGCAGGTGATTTAATTGATGAAATTTCAAAAAAACTTAAAATTCCCGTTGCGACGTCACTGAATGGGAAAGATGTAATAAATGCAAATAACCCACTCAATGTTGGTGTAGTCGGGACCTACTCAAGAGGTTCCGCAAATAAATCTGTACTGGCCGCGGACCTTGCGATATTTATTGGAACTGATTTGGGTGGGATGGTAACAAATTTTTGGACAGTACCAAAAATTGGAATAAAGGCTATTCATGTAGATATTGATCCTGAGGTCTTAGGTAGAAATTACCCATTAGAGGTTGGCATTATGTCAGATGCAAAAATGGCTTTAGAGGAGATGATAAAATTTGCAGATGAAACTACCGTAGAAAAAAGGATTCCATGGATTGAAGAAGTGCAAGGTTATTGCAAAGATTGGTATGATGAATTTCGTCCATTGCTACAATCCAAAAATATTCCAATCAGACCTGAAAGGATTTGCTACGAGCTATCTATGAACTTACCCGATAATTCATTTGTTGTTGTAGATACAGGACATGGTGGCATGTGGATGGGTGGAATGTTTGATTTAAAATCCTCCGGACAGAATTACATTAGATCAGCCGGACATCTTGGATGGGCCTTTCCTGCGTCCTTGGGCGTTAAGTGTGCAGTTCCAGAAAGACCCGTCATATGTTTCACTGGGGATGCGGGTTTCTGGTATCATATTGCTGAAGTTGAAACGGCAGTTCGATGGGGAATTAATGCTGTGATTGTCGTAAATAATAACGGCGCCGGTAATCAATCAAAGAGGGGATTTGATAGAGTATACGGCGGTACTCAAACAGATAAGGCGAGGGAAATGTGGACATTTAATAATGTTAACTTTGCTCATATTGCAAAGCATATGGGTGCCGAAGCAATAAGGGTAGAAGATCCGAAAGATTTCGCTCCTGCACTAGAAAAAGCAATTGCACTTGACAAGTGCGTGGTACTTGACGTTGTGACAGATGTAGATGCCCTTGCTCCTCTTGCGTATACACAGTAAATTTTTTTAAATTTTATCTTACTAATCCAAATTTATTGATATATAAATAACTCTGGGATTAATCGAGATTAAATCAATTTAGAAAGTAATAACAATGACTGATAAAAGCGTTTTTACACCGAGAATATTAAGGCCAGAAGATGCGAATCAAAATTGGCAGTGGGATCGGGCTCTGGCATCACCAGGATTTAAGCAAGTAGACTTTGAAACAAGAGTTGATTTTCAGCGTTTGAGAAAATATCGGCTGTCGAGAGCAAAAAATGCACTGAAAAATTCGGGACTTGGTGCTTTAATATTATTTGATGTGAATAATATTAGGTACATCACTGGAACAAAAATTGGTGAGTGGGAGAGAGATAAGCTTTGTCGGTTTGCATTACTTGCCGGAGATGAGGAACCATTTGTTTGGGATTTTGGATCTGCAGCAGTGCACCATCAACTTAATTGTGATTGGCTTGACCCAAATAGATGCTTAGCGGGTATGACTGGAATGCGAGGAACCGTTCCACCCTCAGTTGGCTTGATGAAATCGCATGCAGAAGAAATAATGAGTTATTTAAAACAAGCTGGCGTTGCTGATATGCCAATTGGTCTTGATATTGCTGAAACTGCAATGTTTTTTGAGCTGCAAAATGCTGGAATGAATATTGTTGATGGTCAACAGGTGATGTTAGATGCGAGGGAGATTAAAAATATTGACGAAATTACCCTGCTCAATCAAGCAGCAACAATGGTTGATGGGGTATATCATATGATTTATGAAGAACTAAAACCTGGTGTGAGAGAAAATGATATCGTAGCTCTCTCTAATCAAATGCTCTATGAGATGGGCTCCGATGATGTGGAGGCAATAAACGCAATTTCTGGTGAAAGATGTAGCCCGCATCCCCATAATTTTACTGATCGTATGTTTAGACCCGGAGACCAAGCATTTTTTGATATTCTCCAATCCTATCAGGGCTATAGAACATGTTATTATAGGACTTTTAACGTTGGAACGGCAACATCTGAACAAAATGATGCCTACATCCAATGCAGGGAGTGGTTAGATAAAGCTATCGAACTAATAAAACCTGGCGTTTCAACCGATACGGTTGCAAAAGCTTGGCCAAAAGCCGAAGAATTTGGTTTTGACAGCGAAATGCAAGCATTTGGTTTGCAGTTTGGTCATGGTCTTGGTTTGGCATTACATGAGAGACCAATCATTTCGCGGCTGGTATCATTAGAAAACCCAATGGAAATAAAAACAGGTATGGTTTTTGCATTAGAAACATATTGTCCTGCAAAAGACGGTGTATCGGCAGCCAGAATTGAAGAAGAAGTTGTTGTTACTGATAAAGGCTGTAAGGTTATTTCATTATTTCCTGCAGAAGATCTGCCAATTGCAAATAGATACTAATTGCTGGTGATGAGATGCCAAAAAAGAAAACCCTGAAAAATGATGATATTGATGAAAAAAAGAGATTAGAGCTCTACGATTCTCAATATCTTATTCGTTTTGCCGAACAAAGAGCATATGATTTATTCCTTGAAAATCTTGTAAAGGGAACAAGCCATTTGTCACTCGGGCAAGAAGCAATTGCGGCTGGATTTGCAACTGCAATGCAGAAAAATGATAAAAGCTTCTGTACCTATCGTGGTCACGCTCACACTCTTGCAAGAGGGGCATCAGTTGTTGGTGTTCTCGGTGAGTTAATGCAAAGAGATTGTGGCTTAATGAGAGGCAAGGGTGGCTCAATGCATTTAACTGACACTAGCAAAGGTGTTATGGGTTCATATGCAATAATTGGGGCGCATTTACCAATGGCCGTTGGCTCGGCATGGAGAGCTCAATACATGGGGCATGATGATGTCGCAACAGTATTCTTTGGAGATGGAACCACTAACATTGGAGCCTTTCATGAAGCACTGAACTATGCTGTAGTATATAAGTTACCCGTTGTTTTTGTCTGCGAAAATAATAATTATATGGAATATACACCGATTGAGTCCATAACCTCTGTTAAAAATCCTGCCGCGGATAGAGCCTCAGCCTATGGATTGGAGAGTATCATTATTGATGGTAATGATGCCGATGAAGTATATAGAACTGCTCAAGCGGCATACGCAAAAGCTCGTTCTGGTGACGGCCCATCATTGATTGAGTGCAAAACATACAGGCAATCTGGTCATAGCCGTGCTGATCCGGGGTCCTATAGACCTGATGGGGAGCTAGATCATTGGAAAAAAAATAACGACCCAATAATAAGGTACCGCAAAAGACTCATTGAATTTGGAGTTCAGCAGAAGGTTATTAATGGGATAGAAGAAAATATAAAGAAAGTTGTTGATGAGGCAACAGAAGAGGCTAAAAATTCACCGATTCCACCTGAAGAAATATTAACAACAAATGTCTACGCAGATGGAGGATGGGCATGGCGCAATTAACATACAGAGAAGCTGTTGCGGCGGCTATTGCTCAGGAAATGGAGCGCGATGAAAATGTCGCCTTTATTGGGGAAGACGTGGCAAGGGCTGGCGGTGTTTTTAAAGCAACAGTCGGGCTTTTTGATAAATTTGGACCTAAAAGAGTCATTGATACACCAATATCAGAGCAAGCTATTCTTGGCGCAGCGATGGGTGCAGCTATGACTGGTATGAGGCCTATTGCAGAAATAATGTTCTCAGACTTTTTGGCGGTTTGTTGGGATTTTGTAGCGAATGAGATGTCCAAATCTCGGTATATGTCAGATGGTCAGCTGAAGTGCCCACTTGTTGTCAGAACAGGTAATGGAGGGGGCTCGCGTTTTGGAGCACAGCATTCACAATCAATTGAAAATTGGGCGATGGCAATCCCTGGTATAAAAGTTGTTGCCCCTTCTACTCCAGCGGATGTGAAGGGTTTATTGGCGGCATCTATAAGAGACGAAGACCCCGTTATTTTTTTTGAACATAAATCACTTTATGCAACAAAGGGTGAAGTACCAGTAGGTGAACATGTTGATACACTTGGAACTGCAAAAGTTGTGCGATCTGGAAGTGACGCTACAATAGTTGCGCTAGCATTAATGGTGCCGAGGGCCATCCAAGCCGCAGATAAATTAATGGCTGATCACGGAATTGATATCGAAGTGGTTGATGTTAGAACACTTGTTCCTTTGGATATGAAAACTATATCGAGTTCAGTAGTTAAAACTGGACGTCTATTTACCGTCGAAGAAAATCCAAGACTATGCGGTTGGGGGGCCGAAATTGTCTCCATTGTTGTTGACGAACTATTTTGGGATCTTGACGGGCCAGCCGTAAGGATTACAACACCACATATTCCATTACCGGCAGCCGATAATCTAGAAGACATTACAATACCATCAGTCGATAGAATTTATAATAAGATACTTGAAGTATTAAAATAGACGGATGCGATCATGAATATTCAAATGCCACAGTTAGGTGAGACAGTAACAGAGGGAACTATTTCCAAATGGCATAAAAAGGTAGGGGAAACTGTTAAATCTGGTGAAATTTTATTTGAGATTGAGACAGATAAAACCTCAATGGAAATACCCGCAACAGCAGATGGCAAATTATCACAAATTCTTGTTGCAGAAGGAAATACATCATCCGTTGGATCGATTGTTGCAATAGTTGCTATGGATGGAGAAGATGTTAATGATGCTGCTCCGCGTGAGGCTGAAGTCAATGAAAAAAAAGAAGTGGCTCATGATAAAGCTACTCAGACCGAGACTCAATCACAAAAGGGAACGGCTGAGAAAATAAAAAATTATGAAGATAAAAAAATAGATTTAGACGCTCCCGATTGGTTCTCGGTTCTAACCGAAGTACTCACACCTGACCAAAATTATAATTCAATTAAAATACCAAATAATGAAATAAAGCTAACCCCATTAGCAAAAAGGATTGCAAGCAATGCGAGTATAAATCTGGATCAATTGTTGGATTACTGTAAATCAAACAATATAAAAAAAGTTAATAGAAAGTTTGTAGAGAATTTTATAACGTCCCAATCACAGATATCATCAAGCACCAATAAGCAAGCGATTGATGAAACAATTTATAACAAGTCAGTAGCACTTAATAGAATTCGTAGAACAACCGCACAAAGATTATCACAAAGTTGGTCTGTGGTACCTCAGGCATTCCAAGCTGTTGAGGTAAATTATAGTAATCTAGACTTCATAAGGTCTGAAATGAAAGAGAAGAGCGTAGATAAAGCATTCAAGATTTCTTATTTATCATTCGTCGCAAGAGCAATTGCCATTGCAAGAGATAGTTTCCCTCTCATTAATAGTACTTTTAATGAAAAAGAGATTGTTATTGCTGAGTCTCTAAACCTATCAATTGCCGTTGACTTAAAATTTGATGGATTAATTGTGCCAGTAATAAAAGGTGCTGAAAGTTACAAACTCGCAGATCTTAATGATAAAATAAATGATTTAGTCCACAGGGCGCAAAATAATAATCTGGATCAGGATGAACACTATGGCGGCACATACACAATATCGAATAATGGAAGCATGGGGACATATATTACAGCTCCGATCGTTAACCCTCCTCAGGTTGCTATCATGTCTTTTGATGGTATTATTAAAAAACCTGTTATTATTGAAGATGAAAATGGGGATAAGATAGGAATAAGGAAGATGGGTGTTTTGGGCCAGAGTTTTGATCATCGAGCATTTGATGGGGCTTACGCTGCAAGTTTTTTGAAAGAGGTAAAGACAATAATTGAAGATTATAATTGGCAAAGTGAAATTTAAATAAGGAGAAAAATTATGAGCCACAAAATAGGATGGGTAGGAACAGGAAGAATGGGATACCCGATGGCTGGACGTCTTGCAAAGGATGGACAGAATATAAGTGTGTGGAACAGAACAAAGGCAAAAGCAGATCCGCTATCAGAATATGGAGCAACTGTTGTCGAAAATATGGATGAGCTAAATGATGTTGAGGTTTTATTTACCATGGTGTCAACAGGTAAGGATCTAAAGGAAGTATATTTTGGCGAAAAAGGTGTTCTATCGAAGGGTTCAGTCGGGTCTCAGATATTTGTTGATTGCTCCTCGATTTCATCCGAGGACTCTGATGAAATCAGGGATAGGCTAACCGAAAAAGGTATCGCATATATATCTTGTCCTGTTAGCGGTAACGGTAAAGCGGTAAAGTCCGGCGTCCTATCAATTGTCGCGTCCGGGCCCGAAGATGTTTTTAATACAATTAAACCATATCTTGAAACAATAGCACCACGAGGCGTTGCTTATGTCGGTGAGGGCGATCTAGCTCGTTTCTGTAAAATAGCTCACAATGTAATGTTAGGAGTTGTAATACAGAATCTTGCTGAAATTACCATACTTGCACAAAAAGCTGGTGTTCCTAGACATGCTTTTTTAAATTTTATGAATAACTCAGTTATGGGCTCTATATTTACAAAATATAAATCAAATGCATTCACGAATCTCGATTGGACAACAACATTTACAACTCCACTGTTACTGAAAGATCTTGATCTTGGCTTACAATCTGGAAAGGAATTGGGAGTTCCAATGCCAGTTACCGCTGCGACAAGACAAGCCGTTCAGCAGCATTCTGGTAGAATTGAACGAATGGCAAAAGAAAATTTGGAAAAGGACTTCGGTATGTTATTGGAAAGTGTCGCTGATGGCGCAGGTATAACTCTTCAACCTGAGAATGTTCCAATCCCAACAGGTCTCGAAACCGAAGAATAAGTTTTTTTTGCTTCTTGACCTTTAACACAAGATGGTGTTAGCTAAGTGATTATCTTATCGCGGGGTGGAGCAGCCCGGTAGCTCGTCAGGCTCATAACCTG
>TARA_Y200000002_G_scaffold292169_1_pt1 | contig 24430 bp, 25 predicted proteins | sample TARA_Y200000002 | Tara Oceans TARA_Y200000002 (sample SAMEA2619388) | marine metagenome | biome: marine biome (ENVO:00000447); feature: surface water layer (ENVO:00002042); material: "saline water (ENVO:00002010), including plankton (ENVO:xxxxxxxx)" | depth 5 m | reverse complement strand
TTAATACAGCATATAAAGATAAGCAACTATGCCGATAATGGGGTTGAGTACTCCGCTATTTATACAAGTGTTGTTTGGACTTCTAGAGTAATTAAGGTAACTAGAGTAATTAAGGTAACTAGAGTAATTAAGGTAAACCAATTTTTAGGATTTGCTACTATCTAAAATTTAACGGAATTTACTTTACACCAATAATTGTTGAAAAATATTTATTGACGAACATTTGTTAACGAATATTTTTTGTTACTTAACAATTTGATAAAATACGCATAATTACTTACTATTAATAATGACTAATCGACAAATTAACTGCTGGATACAAGAAGACACTTATCAACTAATAGAAAAACGCGCAAAAAAGTCACACTTAAAACCATCGGCATATGGTGCCATGATTCTGAATAATTGGGCAGAGAAGCAAGATGCGATGACTCCAGTCGAGCAAGAGTTAAAAGATCTGCGCGAACAAGTTAAAAGTTCAAAGTAAATTGTAATTAAGCTAGCAGCACTCTTCACCTTAGCTAGCATACACTTCGCTCGGCGCAACTACTACTTCTCGCCTGTTTTAATGAACTGCTAAGTCTACTCAACTACAGGCTGATCTCTACATGCGCCTCCAGCGACTCGCTTGCGCGATACTGTACTGGTACTTGCGCGCGTGCTCTCGAATCAAAAATGGCGAATTCCAAGACTTTGCCAGTATTAATTTGGGCTCCAGTGACTTACGCAGCCCCAAAAAAGAGTCTTCTGCGCCATCGCCGAGCCAGCTTTCGCGTTTAGTATAGGCCTCTAACCATGTAAACGGGGTAGTGATGATTAGCTGACCACCAGGCTTGAGCAGATCGCTGAAACGATTCAGGAGCAAAGAAGGCTCGGGTAGGCGGCAAATTAAGTTACACGCTAAAACGAGATCAAATTTTCCCAAACTACTTCTTAAATGCTGCGCATCACCCTGCTCAAACTGAACGCGGGATCGATCAATTGAGGGATCAATGTTTATATCAATCTGCGTAACAGTAGAGCCTTCATCGAGGCGCTCCGCAGTGTGTACACCGTTCAGCTTAAGGTGATTTGCCGCATCAACAAAGCTCTGAGAGTAATCGACGCCAATTACTTCCTGGCATGTGCGAGCTAATTCGAAGCTAGAGCGTCCAACCGCACAACCAAGGTCCAGCGCGCGTGCGCCTTTCGGCAGCGCCGCATAATCTGGACCTTCGAGTGCACAGCGTTGAGGAAACCCTAGCGCATCGCTTGCTCCGAAAGAGTATGGGAACTGCTCCTCGGCACTAGCGTAGTGAAACACCAAATATTGGTGCAAGAGCTCATCGGATTCGTAAGGATTCAAAATGGTGCGGGTTTCATGCGGCAGATAAGAGAAAGTCTTGGCTGCCACAAAGCAAGCGTCCACTCACTCGTCGGTAGAGAGTTCAGACTCGAGGCACTCTACCATAAAAGCAGCTGGCTTATAATTCTCAATTAGTACTGTCGACTTGCCTTGTTTAAACATCCGCGCTTGCTGCAACCGAATCTCCGGAGTTTTATGAGGAGCGTACAGTACATCATCATGCGACGCATTAATATGCTCTTTAAAAAGGTCTGGAGTGATATTTCCTCCTAGGTGATCATCTCGACCAGTCGCTACATGTATAGTCCCCAATATCTTCTCATCTTGTATATCTCTACCGGAGAAAGGCAGCACCTGAGTACCAAAGCCTAATTCACCAATAGCCCCGATCATGGGATCATCGGCGAGTCTAGCATTATGCGCTTCAATCTCAGCATAGTCTCCATACACAAACTGTGATTTAAAAATTTTACCTTCTTTTACATGTAACAAGCCTATCGTGCTTTCATCATATTTAAAGGGGAATACACCATCTGCACTATCGGGAACGAAGTAAACCTCGCCCGCAGGTAAATTAGCTACATCTGGCTTGCCTGGAGGGCATAGACCATGGCTCTTCTGTGCCTCTTGACCATTTGTGTGCAGTGATAATGTGTAGGAAGATCCCTCCACTTCAAAATCAATTTCAAAGCGATCGGCGCAAGTTAGCCCCCGACGCAACTTTTCAGCATCCTCGCTTACATAATCATAATCTACAGACAATCCTGTATCCAAAATGATTTGGTTTAAGCCATGGAGTGTTGCGCCACGGAAACCAAACTCTTTGCATTTAGCAGTAAGCGGCGCGGTCGCTGAGAATGTCGACACCACTAAGATAATGTCGTACTGCGTATAAATATCTTTATCGAGGCTGAGCTGCTCACCAGCGGGATTATAACAAACATCTTCCATATCAAGGTTACTTCCTCCGGTTTCCTTATAAGCGAAAATTTCTCCACCCTTCCAGTTCATAGACTCCAGGACGCCTGACTTAAAACCTTTGTAAAAAACTTCATAGCCATAATTCTGGATCGATAAAGTAGGATCGCCCAAAAACCGAAACTCTTGGATGTCGGAAGGAGTTGGTAGATCTATAAGTACACAAACTCGCTCACCACTACCATTGCCGAAGCAAGTCGTTAGTAAATTTGTTAAACTAAAAGGTGGAAATGTGCGTTCGCTAGCGTTTAGTTGATACTTCTGTGCTGTTAATGTGTCGTTTTTCATAATGATCAGAAATCTTTTTTTTTGAATCGATGCAAGAACTGACTTAAATGTATAAGCAGTAGTTATTGTGATGTAGACATACGTTAATAAATAATCATAGCTTTTGCGAATTGAATGAAGCGTTTTATAGACATAATAATATCCATTAGTCTTATTAGTATGCTAGCTCCTACTATTATAGGGCTATGCGCCTTACAATTAATTATTTTTGGCAGGCCAGTATTTTTTAGCCAAAAGCGCGGAGGATATCATGGGCGAACCTTTAGAATTTTTAAGTTTCGCACAATGCATTTGGGTCAAGAAGCGGATGCTGAGCGTATTACTAGGTGGGGTCATTTTTTACGAAACAGTAGTCTAGATGAAATTCCCGAGCTATGGAATGTACTCAAGGGAGACATGAGCCTAGTCGGCCCTCGCCCTTTACCAATCCAGTATTTGGAACGCTATTCTCCGGAGCAAAAACGCCGCCATGATGTAGTCCCAGGATTAACTGGATGGGCACAAATCAATGGCCGTAATGGCTTAACATGGGAAAAGCAGTTTGAACTGGATTGCTGGTATATCGACCATCATTCTTGCTTGCTCGACTTAAAAATTATGGCTATTACTATTTATAAAGTTATCGGTCGTAAAAATATATCTGCTCCAGGTTCTGCAACGAGAAGTGAATTTTTTGGCAGTAACTCTCCCCCCCAATAAATCACTACAGTAAATGCCAGATCGTATCGAAATCGAAGCCCTTGTTTTAAAGTCTGTCAGTCAACTAGCTGAAGACTTTGAAATATCTGCCTTGGAGAACCCTCAGTTAGACAGCCCACTCTATGGAGAAGGTGGTGCGCTTGACAGTATGGCATTGGTCAACTTGATTGCTGATATCGAAGAAGCGGTAGCCGAAAGTCACAAAGCTAATATAGTGCTTGCAGACGATAAATCTATGAGCGCACAGCGGTCTCCTTTTCGCAATGTTGATAGCCTAATTGATACACTATTAGAACGCATTCAAAGTAAAAATAGATGAGGACGATCGTAATTACTGGCACTAGAAAGGGTATCGGCAAAGCAATTGCTGAGCACTACCTAGCTGAAGGGTTTAAAGTCATTGGTTGTAGCCGAGGCAACGCAAGTATTAAGCACGCCAACTATCAGCACTTCTCGCTCGATGTGAGCGATGAAGAAGCTGTGATAGATATGGCTAGGGCGATTCTAAAGTCTCACGGAAAAATTGATGCACTGCTTAATAATGCAGGGATTGCTTCGATGAACCATGCACTTTTGACTCCGGGCAAAACAGTGAATCGTATTCTTCAAACCAATGTAGTCGGTACGTTCCTATTTTGTCGTGAAATGACGAAGCTCATGCGTAGCAGTAGCGCACCGCGAATTGTCAATTTTACTACTGTAGCGCATCCCCTAAATCTTGAAGGTGAGGCTATATATGCTGCAAGTAAAGCTGCTGTAGAGAGCCTAACTAGAATTCTCGCTCGTGAGCTAGCTGAGCTAAAAATAACCGTCAATGCTCTTGGGCCAACCCCTATAGACACAGACTTAATCCGAGGCGTACCACCAAAAAAAATGCAGGCGCTCATACACCGACAAGCGATCACACGACTTGGAGAAGTCCGCGATGTCTGCAATGCTATTGATTTTTTCCTTCAAGCAGAAAGTGACTTTATTACTGGTCAAATCCTCTATCTAGGTGGGGTTAGCTAAAAGTGAACTGGATCGAAGAAAGACTGGTAGGGTTTATCGATCAAACTGCTTGCATTGAAGGAAAACGTAGCTGGCTTTACAGTGACCTACAGAAATACGTAGAGCGCTTAATTAAAACGCTTCGTTCTTGCGGGAATCAATCCGTCGTCGCAATCCGAGCGAGTCAGACAATTGAGGGCATCGCTGCTCTTTTAGCTATTCATCAACTCAATTTAATTGCTCTACCTCTAGGCCCTGGTTTGTCGCCCAATGATTGTTTTGAGTCAATGAAAGTCGCCGCAGCAGACTATCATTTAAGCTTTGATCGAGGTGTCGCTAAGCTCAAAGAGCGAGAACCTTGTAAGCGCCCTACTTTATATAAAAAATTATCTGGATCTGGCTTAGTTTTACTAAGCAGTGGAACTAGCGGTTCTCCCAAAGCTATGTTGCATAGCTTAAAAGCATTGCTAGATCGCTATAAAGATATCCCATCGCGCACTGAGCGCAGCCTGCAACTACTCTTGCTCGACCATATTGGTGGGTTCGACGCAGCATTTCGCTCCCTTTTTGCAGGCTCCACCCTAATTATTCCAGATCAACTGAATCCCGAAGCAGTAGGTCGCGCAATTGAAGCGCACAAAGTCACAGTTCTACCTACTTCTCCTACTTTTTTAAATCTACTTCTGCTAAATGGAATTCCACATCGATATGATTGTAGTTGCTTAAAAATCATAGCTTATGGCGCGGAGCCTATGCCAAGTGCTTTACTAAAGCGCTTAACGCATCTATTCCCTCAAGCTAAGCTTCAGCAGAAGTTTGGTACTAGCGAAACAGGCGCTATACAAATACGAAGTGTGAGTTCGGATAGTTTATTCTTTAGTATTCAAGATATGGATACAAAGTGGAAAATTATAGACAACGAGCTTTGGCTTAAATCTCCGTCTCGTATCATTGGCTATCTAAACGATGAGAGCTCTTCTCTGGGCGAAAACGGATGGTACCAAACTGGCGATTTAGTAAGTACAAATAATAAAGGTCAGTTACAAATTATTGGTCGTAAAAGTGCTTTAATTAATGTTGGCGGGCAAAAGGTACACCCAGCAGAAATTGAAGCGATCATTGAGCAGATTGCAGAGGTCGACGCCTGCCGCGTGTACGCCGAAGCAGGCGCGATCACTGGGTCCATCATAGCTTGCAAAATAACAACACAATCAGCAGACGACTTACGCACATGGAAACGGCGCCTCCGTAAACATTGCAGGCCATATCTAGCTGCCTGGAAGATTCCGTCTCAATTGGAACTTACTGATAATATCTCTGTCACAAACCGCTTGAAAAGAACCTAGTCTGCGTATAGTTTATAAGTAGATAAAATGATCAATATAAAAGCCATACACACTATGCTGTACACTCTCGCCTTAGTTTCACTGCTTGTATTCTTCAGCGGATGTGTATCGCCCATCTTGATTGATTATGAGCAGGGCGCGACCGACAAATTTCTTCAGTACAATAGCTATGTAGTCGATTCACGTGAGGAGCGTTCTGCATATCAACATGTAGCGCTTAGTCCTATTGTTGATCGCCGCATTGCTCGCGCTATCAATTCGGTCTTGCTTTCCAAAGGATACCGAAATGACGCCACTAATATTGACTTTCACGTGACTTTTAGTACTTCAAAAAAGGAGCGTAGTAATTTATTAGATCTACGCGGCGGACCGCCCCCATTTCGACGTAAACCACATTTCGGCATGGGCGTTTACTCAAATATGAGTATTGATACTTTCGAGGAAGGCACCATTGTAATCGACATAATTGATGCGCGTAGCCAGCAGCTTGTTTGGCGTGCAGCGCATACCGAGCGGCTTGCAAGAAAAGCGCGAAGTGACAGTGAAATTCACACGATCATTAACCAAATTCTCGCTTATTTTCCTCCTGGCTTGCAGACCAGTTCTAATTGAGGTTGACTCAACCAATAATTAAATCGCACTTAAATTATGAATATAGTTTGTCTCGACTTAGAGGGAGTCCTTATCCCTGAGATATGGATCGCCTTTGCCGAAAAAACCGGCATTGAGGAACTGAAACGTACCACTCGTGATGAGCCCTGCTACGACACTCTGATGCGCTATCGATTGGACCTACTCGACCAGCACCAATTTAAGTTAGCAGACATTGAGGCAGTCATTAGTACCCTTGACCCGTTGCCTGGTGCAGTGGATTTCGTCAAATGGGTGAGCGCTCAAACGCGCTTTGTCATACTCTCTGATACCTTTAGCCAGTTTGCCGGACCGCTAATGACAAAACTCGGCAATCCTACTCTGTTTTGCCATGAGTTAATTATCGACGATAGCAACCGTATCGCGGACTACCAACTCCGCATCCCAGATCACAAGCGCAAAGCTGTTGAAGCCTTTAAAGCGCTCCATTTTTCGACCTTCGCTGCAGGAGACTCTTACAATGACCTATCCATGATCGATGTGGCTGACCACAAGTCACTCTTCTGCCCGCCTGAACGACTTACACTCGAGCGCCCCGAATTACCCGTAGCAAGCACTCACAATGAACTTCGCGCGATTATCGAGGCCTGCCTGTAGCTATCCATCACTCAATCCGCGGTTAAGCCGACTAAGACTAATGCTCATTCACACAGTGCTCTTCTGGTTACGTAAAGACCTCAGTTCCTCGGAGCGGGAGGACTTTAAAGCCGCCTTAGTCTCCCTCAAGGATATACCCTCGGCTGCCGCTGTTTATGTGGGCTCGCCCTCATCGACTCCTGCGCGCCCTGTCATTGACGCGAGTTACGACTTTTGCTTAACCGTACTTCTGGAAGATATGGCTGCCCACGACGCCTACCAACAAAGCCCGCTACATCAAGCATTCTTAAAAAACAAGCAGCTCTGGGAACGTGTGCAGATTTACGACGCCGATTAACGCTGCGGCGCTTTTTATATGTTAGAAAATGCTTGGCAACAAGTGGCCACAACAAGTTGGATCGAGTGGCTCGGCACGATTACTGGGATAATTGGTGTCTATTGTAGTATAAAAGAAAAAATCGCTGCTTGGGCGCTCTTTGTAGTCTGCTATGCAGTTTACATTTATTTAAGCTATCAAGCGGAGCTATACGCAGCAGTTGCTATGAATGCCGCGTTTATTGTAATTTCCGTCTACGGATGGCTTAACTGGTCGAGCGCCCTGACTACAAGAAAAGCCTCGGTCAACATTTCAAAGACTCCGAAAAATGGGCGAATTGCCGCACTCGCCTTTATCTTTTTTGGGACAATCGGCTTTGGCGGAGCTCTCCATTATTGTACCAGCGCATACATGCCTTATTTAGATGCCTTTGCGATGTGCAACGCTTTTACGGCGCAATGGATGCTAAGCCGAAAATATGTCGAGAATTGGCTCTTCTGGATTCTTGCAGATGTTATTTATGTTGGACTATGGTGGGCTCAAGGATACTTGGCTAGCGCCATACTTTTTACTATTTTCATAAGTTTAGCGACTCGAGGGTGGTTGGAGTGGAGGCGCCAAATCAAAGCACACAATCCGTGTCCATGACAACTGAAGTGCCTAGAATTAAACGCATCGTTCTTACTGGCGCTGAGTCCACCGGCAAGAGCACCCTAGCGAAATCTCTCAGCGAGCACTACCGCGCACCATGGTCCAAAGAGTTCGCCCGTGAATATGTTCACTCGGTCGGTCGAGACTTACTGGCTAAGGACATTGAACCCATTGCCACGGGGCAACTTGCGCTCGAAGATGCCGCGGCAAAAAAGGCACAAGGAATAGTCATCCATGATACGAATATTGTCTCTACTATACTCTATGCCGACTACTATTTTGGAGAAGCGCTTGATTGGGCTAACGCCATCGTGCCTAAGCGAGGATACAGCCTTTATTTACTCTGCTCTCCAGATATTCCATGGGTCGCAGACCCAGGGCAGCGCGCAAGTTCTAATGCTCGTACTTCATTACACCAGCTCTTTACGGCAAGGATGAAAAAGTATGATCTCCCTTATCAGAAAATCTCTGGAAGCCCTGCGAATCGCTTCAAACAAGCGATTCAGGCGATTGATTGTTGCTCGGTCACTTGATTAAATCACTGTAACCAAATGCTTCCTGAGATCACGACAACTAGGGTTGCTTAATGTGGTGCGCAGAAGGATGGGGGCGCCCTGCTAAAAAAAGCCAGCCACCAACATTTGGAGACTGGCTTAGAATGCATAACATTCGCAAACTATTCAAAATTGTGAGGCGCAAGCTTACGCGCCACTTTTTCAAATTTAAGTTTAGCTAAAATTGGGACTCCATTCTCATAGGGTACTTCAACCTCACCTTGTATTAGTGGCAGAGCGTACTTGTAGAAATTAAAGCTCATACTGACTCCATCTTCATTGATCCAACCCTCCGGTAACTTCTTAACTCCGTTAGCTATTTCAGAGAGAGGCGCAAGGCCTGTTTCGCATACATAGTTTTCGCCATCGCTACGCAACAAAGTGACCATCTTATCAGTCTCGCCATTCACTGCAGCTTGTACGGCTGCTTGGCCAGCTAAAAACGCTTCTTCATTATCAGTGGCAGAAGAACAATGAGTTGCGCTTCGCTGGGCCATACCAAGCTTCACCGAGCGAGCCTTAACCTGAAGGCTCTCTTCTGCAAGTTTTCGGAGATATTCCCCAGCGCCACCTAGCTGAGAATGTCCAAATGCATCCGCGCTTGCACTGTCTGTAGATACGTAATTGCCATCGTCATCGACGAGCCCTTCACCAACAACAACAACGCAATATTTCTCTTTTTGCAGTACACGTTGCACATCAGAAATATATTTTTCTGGAGAAAAAGCAACTTCAGGTAAATAAATAAGATGTGGCGCGCCACGAGGGTCATCGCGACGCTTGGCAAGTGCAGCACCTGCAGCTATCCATCCAGCGCTACGACCCATTACTTCAATGACTTGTACAAGATCGTGCTGCCCCATACTTTCGTTATCGCAGGCGATCTCTTTAACTGAAGACGCAATATACTTGATAACAGAGCCGTAACCAGGAGTGTGGTCTGTTGTAACTAAATCATTATCAATTGTTTTAGGTATACCAATTACACGTAAGGCATAACCCTTTTCATTCGCCAATTTAGAGATCTTGTCTGCAGTGTCTTGAGAGTCATTGCCACCAGCGTAAAAGAAATATCGGATATTATGAGCTTCAAAGACCTCAAGGACTCTATCAAAGTCTTCCCCTCGTTTTAGCTTAAAACGACAGGTGCCTAAGGCTGCCCCTGGAGTATGCCGCAGCGCACGGATTGTTTGCTGCGATTCATCGGCAAGATCAACGAGTTGCTCGTTAAGAATGCCAAGAACCCCGTTAAGGCCACCGTAAATTTCTTCGATGCACTCGTGATTGAGTGCTTCGGTAACAGCGCCCGCTAGGCTCGAGTTAATGACGGAAGTAGGACCTCCAGACTGAGCAATTAAACAGTTCCCTTCAAGTAGTTCTGACATATTAATAGTGTGGTTGAATTAAAATCAATTAAGTGTGTGTAATTTGGCGCGCATCGATGGCAACCATTAAAGAATTTCACCTGGTTGATAAATTGCTGCCCCAGGAACCCTTTGCGCTTCTTCTCGAACGGCCTCGCAGAATCGCTGTACCTGATTGACTGATTGTCCTGTAGATGCAGCAGCGCGCTTTATCATTTCAGAAAGGTCTTCATGCCCTAAGCCAAGGCGCGGGTCGGAGGCCAAACGCTCCACCAAATCGTTGCATACGATAGATCCCTCCCTAAGATCACGAACTGTCTGTACGGCGTGTTGCTTAATCGCTTCGTGAGCCTCTTCGCGTCCTGCGCCAGCCTTGACCGCCTCCATCAATACTGTCGTAGTTGCCAAAAAAGGACCATATCGCTGATTCTCTTGATCGACCACTGCAGGATAGACCTCCATCTGATGGAGTATGGTTAAAAATGTTTCTATAAGCCCATCAATCGCATAAAAACTATCTGGCAAAAAGACACGTCGAACCACAGAGCAGGAAACATCTCCTTCATTCCACTGGTCGCCAGAAAGTTCGGCTGCCATCGATAAATGCCCTTTTAAAATTGCTGCAAATCCATTGAGTCGCTCGCAACTACGGCTGTTCATCTTGTGCGGCATCGCAGAGGATCCCACTTGGCCTTTAGCAAATCCCTCACTAGCTAACTCGTGACCAGCCATAATGCGTAAGGTCTTCGCAAAACTCGAGGGCCCAGACGCTAATCGTACAAAGACAGAGACAACTTCGAAATCAAGCCCACGCGGGTAGACCTGTCCAACTGAGTCGAGCGTAGCCACGACCCCAAGGTGCTCTAAGATTCGACTCTCAAGTGCATCTACTTTTTCACCGTCACCCTCAAATAGAGTTAGCAAATCCATCTGTGTGCCAACAGGACCTTTGAGTCCACGCACTGGATAGTTCTTGATAGTACGGTCTAACTCTCGCACGGCACAAAGCAAATCTTCTCCAAACATAGCAAGACGCTTCCCAAAAGTTGTTGGCTGCGCTGGTACATTATGTGTTCGCGCAGTGATCACTAAATCCTGCCACTGCTCTGCCCGATCTGCCAATTTGAGCAATGCTGCAAGCGCTTTAGTGCGCACCATCTCTATCCCACGAATGATTTGAAGCTGCTCTACGTTCTCGGTCAAATCACGGCTAGTAAGACCTTTGTGAATATGCTCGTGCCCCGCTAAAGCGCAAAACTCTTCAATGCGCGCCTTAACATCGTGGCGAGTCACCGCTTCGCGCTCTTGTATCGAAGCTAGATCAATTGTATTTTTTACCTTCTCGTAAGCGTCAATCGCTTCCTGTGGTATATCCAAGCCTAAATCTTTCTGAGCACGAAGTACGGCAATCCAATAATCACGCTCGAGTAAAACACGCCCTTCTGCGCTCCAAATAGCGCACATGGCCTCTGAGGCATAACGTGCAGCCAATACATTGGGTATTATTTTCATGGTTTATAGTTAATAAAAAAGAATAACAAAAAATACAGTTCCCCGCGCTTCATGCGATACAAAAACTAGCAAATTCAACTCAAACACTTCACTGCCAGCTCACAACAAACAGATTCCTGTTCATTCGGACGTTTAATAATGGCTTCAAACGCGGCAGCAAAGGCAATTTGAAAATCAACCAGTTTTTTCAATGGCACTTTTTTTGCCGTAGCGCCCAGTCGCCCCAAGTACCAAGGGTTCTGAGTGAATACATTTAAATTACTCTTTTCTGCAGCCTGACCAAAATGCTGACTGTAACTACGGGCGGCTTGCTCTAGATCACTTTTGCTAACGCCACGGTTGCCAATTTTTATCGCGCCAGAGTCAAGTAATACACGTAACTGTATAAGTAGTCGATTACGTGATTGCAGGCTACCCAGAAGGCCTCGGGCATCATTATTTGTAAAGAAGTGCCGCCGCAGCGACTCTAAGGTCCATGCCAAATTCAAAGAGAAAAAGGCATCCGCAGCCTCAAAAAAGTCTGCATCACCAAAATTAGGCACTAACTCCATAACTAAGCGCTCATCGATGGATTCCCCATCCGCTCCAGCATAAGTACAGAGCTTCATCGTCTCTTCAACGACTAAGCGAGTATTGCCATTTACCTTACCAATGAGGGCCTGAACGCCCTCACGAGAGATCTTTACATTTGCCTGATCGCAAGCATCTAGGATTAATCGCGCACAGGTATCCGCTGTATCTTTTCCAGATTCCAGGATGGTAAAATCGCAAGCTGTCTGGATCCATTTATAAAAGCTTCGCCTCTTATCTACTGGTTGCGCCGTTATTAAAACGCCCACTGCGTCGGAATCGACTCCCTCCAAAAACAACTTTAGGTCATCCAGAAGATCAATAGTGCCCTGCGCACGCCCAGTAACTGAATCCGCCATAAAATTAACATTCTTAAGCCATACCACTTTGCGCTCTCCAAACATAGATAGAGTTTGAACTGCGCTACGAAATAAGCCTAACGCTTGCTCCACCTCAGCGAAATTTCCTGCACGCCCATCAACCACCTCCTTAGAAAGATCGTCCGCCAAATCTTGAGTCTGCTCAGCAAACCACTGCTTACCCTTTTCCGAGACCAAATAATCATCGTCACCGCAAATAAATGTGAATGGCTTCTTAGACATACAGGGAGGATCTAAGCAAACAACCTGCATTTGGGCAACCCCAAGCGTTACGAGTGCAAAATAAATTAATCGGAAGCGCTGTAGCTTAAAAACTCTTCGAACTTATACTTTCTGATTTTACGCCGCATCCAGTCAAGCGCTGCGTGGACTGCACGTGCTTTAACATCAAGGCGACCACCAGTGTAACGCACTGTTTTACACCAAACTCCCACAGGAGAATGGTAACCAATATGTATGGTACCAAGCGGATTATCTTTGTTGCCCCCTTCTGGGCCCGCAAATCCAGTAATACTAAGACCGTAATCCGCCGATAAACGCTCGGCTGAACCGGTCGCCATCGCGATAGCACACTCAGCACTGACTGCACCATGCTGCTCCAACAACGAATCTGGGACACCAAGCAAAGTTACCTTTACATCATTACTGTAACAAATAACCCCACCTAAAAATGCCTTGGATGCACCCGGAACATTGGTAAAAGCATCACCAAGTAAGCCCCCAGTGCAAGATTCAGCGACCGCTAGTGTGCGATCCAGGGCACGTAGCTCTCGATACACAACTGCGGCCAAAGAGCAGTCACCAAAACATACAAAATCTTCACCTAGTTGCTGGCGTGCAGCATGTCCGATTTCCTTCAACTTAGACATTTTAAGCGTTCCATCGCGACTACTTAAGCGTACATCGACAATACCATAGTGCACACAATATGCGATACTTAGGTCGAGGTGAGTCTCCAGCAAAGATTGTAACTTCGCTTCAATTGTGGACTCACCTGCACCGCAGGTGCGCAGTTGCAAATAAGCGGGCTCATCAGAAAGATGTCCTTCTAATTGTAAAATTGGCAATACTTGCCGCTCAAACATTGGTCGCAACTCATGCGTAGGGCCTGGCAGCATAATTAACATCTTACCGTCTGCCTGGTAGATCAATCCAGGAGCGGTTCCTTGGTCATTTGGAAGCACTAATCCATTTTTAAAACAGTAGCACTGCTTCCGATGATGCTCCGCCATTGTACGACCAAGCGCCGCGAAACGATCCCGTATGACTGACTCAATTGACGCATCATAAACTAATTCTATCTCTAAAGCTGTCGCAACAGCTTCTCGAGTGAGATCGTCGGACGTGGGCCCTAAACCCCCGGTAGTGATCACGACATCTGCACAAGCCCACGCCGCAGTAAAGGCCTCTTGAATAGCAGCGAGGTCGTCGGTAATCACTTGAGCTCGCGTTACTGGAAGGCCGTATTTAGCTAACTGCTGACCTAAATACTGTAAATGTGAATTCTCGCGAATACCAACAAGAAGCTCATCGCCTAAATTTATAATTTCTACTGTATGGGGTTGGGACATAATCAAAATTGCCTAAAAAACATACGACCATAGTAACATACCCATAACTGTGAAAAATACCAGAGCCAAGAAAGATTAACTCGACGAAAATTCACCAGAAGCAAACAATCTTAGGATTGGCAAAGCGAACGATCCAAAAAAACACGCGCTTAGCTATTTAATTTCACAGCTTGCGCATACCTGTTCGAAAAATACAAAAATATCCGAGTATGAAATATTTACAGTTAATCGCCGGAATCACCTTACTTTTAGCAATTTTTTCTACTCGATTAGCAGGGCAGGAAAAAGATGCAATCAATGTTTTGTTTATAGGTAATAGTTACACCTTTAGGCATGATTTGCCGCAGCTAGTTAAAGCTATTTTTGAAGAAGGTCAGCCTGGCCTTAGGGTCGATGCCACTCGCATTGTATATGGCGGGCAGGATATGTTTAAGCACTCAAACTATTATTTTACTCAATCCTTTTTAGCTCAAAAAACTATAACCGATAAAACCCTGCTCGAGCGCATAAAAAAAATGGAGGGCTTTCTGAAGATCACAAATGCGCCACAAGAGTACGCAGATTATTACACGCGCGTCGCACGCTCTAGAGTCCCTGCATTCGTGGATAGCCATAAACATATTTCGCGGGCAATTGAAATGCACAGGCGACTACTAGAGAAGAATCCACGCACCAGATGGGACTATGTAGTTTTGCAGAGCTGGAGGGATGTTCTGCCATCATTAAATACAGGTTACGCTAAAAATGTAATGGAATTTGTTAAAATTGCGCGCACGCAAAGCACGAAGGTTATTTTGTATTTCACCGCACCTGATATACAAAATAGTATACCAGTCAAAGCGCCACTACTCCAGCAGAGGGTTAATTTGGAAGTAGCGCTTGCTGCAGAATTAGCCAAGGAAATAGAAGCGTATGCTGTGGTGCCAGTGCCACTCGCAATAAATATGATTCAGCAGAATGGGACCGCACTTAAATTTTGTTATAAAAATGACAAACACCCTAATCAATATACTGCATTTTTAACTGCAAACATGTTCTACGCCGCTTTTTTTAAACAATCCACTGCTGGCTTTAGGTTCAATACAGTAACTGAAACCCATTCAAAGGGACAAGGAAAAGAGAGGGACCCCGATGGAGGAAATGCTACTGTAGTATTTGATGGCGCGACTAAAAAGTACCTCCAGGAAATAGCGTTTGATGCAGTTTCTACATTTGATAAATTATTAAAATAAAAAGCCTATTGTTCTTGGATTGGATCCAGTAAAACTTGTCTACACAGACTTTTTACTATGCCAGTCAATGAACATAAATGTAAAAATGTCAGAGTCAGGTAAGATAAATTTAAAAGAGAAAGTGCGCCGTCTACCGCATCGGCCGGGCGTGTACTTAATGAAGGATCGACTCAAACAGACGATTTATGTAGGAAAAGCTAAAGATCTAAAGAAGCGAGTAGCGACCTATTTTCAAGCCTCGCGCAAGCTCACGATCGCACAGCCTAAGGTGAAGGCGATGATCGACTTAATTCATGATTTCGACATTATTTTAGTTAAATCTGAAGCAGAAGCGCTCCTGCTTGAAAGTCAGTTAATTAAAAAATTCAAACCCCGCTACAATACAGACTTTACGGATGATAAGCATTTCTTGATGGTACGAGTTAACTTGCGCGAAAAACTACCACGCTTTCGCCTAACACGTAACCGGGTCGACAGCAATTCCCGTTACTATGGTCCCTTCGCGCACGCGGGGCATTTACGTAAAACTCTTGCTGAGCTACGAAGAAAATTTGGCATCCTGCTAAGCGATGCAAAACCCACCGACCTCGGAAACAATCGCTGGCGCCTGTATGACGATGCCCGCCAAGACATCTACACCCAAGCAAACGAAGTCACCGAAGAGGCCTACCGCAAGCGCATGGACGCTGCTTGTGCGTTTCTTGATGGCCAGGCTAGGGAGTGGCTTGACCACTTGCAGGCAAAAATGAAATCCGCCGCCGAGGCACGTGAATACGAGCATGCGGCTTCTGTACGTGACCTCATTGAAGCGCTCAAGAGAACCGCGCAACGCACGCGTAAATTCGAGCGTAACCAAACCGGATTTAGTCAGCCCGGCGAAGCAGTTGATCGGCTACAAGAAAAGCTTGCGCTCCAATCAAGGCCGTACTCAATCGAATGCTTCGACATTTCGCACATCTCTGGCAGCTTTTGCGTCGCCTCCATGGTGTGCTTCAAAAACGGAAAGCCTGACCGCAAAAACTACCGGCGCTACAAAATTAAATCTTTTATCGGAAATGACGACTTTCGAGCGATGGAAGAGGTTGTTGGTCGACGCTACCGTCGACTGCGACTTGAGAAAAGGCCCTTTCCAGAATTAATTGTAATTGACGGTGGCGCCGGTCAAGTCACCGCAGCGCTGAAAGCTTTCTTCGGCCAGAACATAGAGCCACCGACCATCATCGGCCTAGCAAAGCGTAATGAAACAATCATTTTTAGTGATGGCCGCGAATCCATAAACCTCCCCCACTACGATCCTGCCCTACGACTACTCCAACACGTTCGCGACGAAGCGCACCATTTTGCTAACAGCTACAATGCCGACTTGCGCAGCCAGCGCCTAAGGGAATCAATTCTTGAAGATTTTAAAGGACTAGGGCCAACAAAGCGCCAGGCACTGATAAAACACTTCGGCTCTTTGGGGAAACTACGTAGTGCAACACTACAGTCGCTATGTGAAGTGGATGGCATCGGCCGCAAAACTGCCACCAACTTAATAAAGTTCTTGAGCAATAGGTAATAGAATACAATGGCTAACTTATAAAATATAAGTGCCTTAAAAATCGATGCTTATATCACCCAGTGCGCCACCTGTAGCAACTAACTGATTATCGTGACTATAAACGGTTATGGGATATGTTTCACCGGCAACTACATTTAGTGATTGTATTGGTTTGTCAGGTCCTACCAAGTCAGCAACTGCAACAGTATCAACTCCTTGTTGCAGGAAATAATGGTCCGCGAATTTAGCTATCATCCTTAGGTTCTTAGTTATCGCTTTATTTTGTGAAGTAATTCGAACTTTTTGGTAAGCCGGAACCGCCATGGCAACTAATAATGCGATTATAATTACAACGGTAATTAACTCAAATAATATAGCTCCTCTTATTTTTGCTTTCTTCATAACTTATTGTAGGTTAAATATTTTTATTACAGTCAAGTAGAGTACATTAAAAGTTTTAATCTTGGAGCAAATAACTGCTGATACGCGCAGGAACGGTCTACATCAAAACATATCATTTGCCGGGTAAGCAGATCACACAATTTTTATCCCCCCAAACAACCAAAGCAATAAAGGCGGCAGTAACATCATTATTACCATAATTGTAAGAATGATACGCTTTATCTGCTCAGTATTATGAGGGCTATTCTTCATTTTCTCATAAAAAAGCCTGCACAGGATCATACATTAGAATCCGTGGAAATCTTTATTACCGCACGAAAGCCAGTTAACCGGTTACGCCCTACGCGAGGCATCGAGCGCATAGGTACAGTAAAGATAACATCCATACGATCTTGGACATGGCCCCCAATATGATCTGCTTTTTCGGTCTCGTAGCGATTAACTGACTCGAGCCATTCGCTAACATTTCCGAGTAGATCGTGAAAGCCGTTACCCATTGCTTTCTTACTAGCTACTGCCTGAGGAGCTGTTTTGCCGTCTCCTGCTCCCCATGCATAGTCTTCCAAAACTAGGTATCGAAGGCGCCCAAGAGCCAGCCTATATTCCTCCTCCGTTGGCAAACGAACCTCACAACCCATAATCCATGATAAACGCTGGCAGAAGGTTTTTGCATCTTTCCAACTCACTGAGTCAACAGGGCTAAGGTCGCCTATGTTGCGGCTTGGGTTAGTGCCCATAATCAGACTATAAAGTGCTTGCGAAGTCTCCATGCGCATCATTTGCCAATCTGAAACTTCTGGAATCGGAAGTAACAAGTCATACATTCGATCTTGAACATAAGCTAAATCACCTTGAATTAGATTCAGATAGCGAATCTTCAGCTCTAACTCGGGATTATTTAAAGAACTACGAGGAAAAACCTCGCGCAGACGCTGAATAGAGTGCCTTAAATCAACAATTACTTCGGCTGCTTCGTAGGTGCGGCGCAAGCCTAGTAATTTCTTTAAACGGGTATTATCTGCTTCAATAGCAAGTCCGATATCATAACTCTGAGATGTCTGACTCTTACGTTCAAAATCGGAAACCAGCTCCGATGAGGCGTCTGGGCTTTCAGGGTATTGCTCATTTAGCTTACGTTGCATGCGTGCGACCTCTTCATACATATAAGCTGCTTCGAGCGTTTCCCCTTTTACCTGTAAGGCATCCGCCTGATTGGATAAACGAACAATCTTAAGCTTATATTGCCCAGAGCGTATCCCCTCTAGCTTTCTAGAAAGCTGCTCATAACGAGGCACACTGTCCTGCTTCGTTCCCCTAAAATCACTATTTAATCGCTCTTGTATTTGCATCGCTTTGGTTAGTGCCTGTTCGGCCTTCTTCCATTCCTCTAGCGCGACTAATGAGTCCGCCAACTTCTCGGCTTCTATACTTTCTCGCGCGAGAGGTTCTGCATCTAAGTAGCGAACCTCTCGTAATAATCGAGTTGCACGATTTGGATTTGCCAAGGAACTCAATGGATATAACTCATTTATTGTTTTTTGTATTTTAAAGGCTTTTTTAAGTTCGAGTGATGCCGACTCAAAATCGCCATCCTCTAAAGAATTTTGACTCTTCGCTTCGCAATCTATGCTATCTCCAATTAAAGCTTCTGCAGAATATTCATGAAATCTCTTCTTTAATGCCTCTAAGTGCTGTGTGGACTCAGTACTATAATTAGGTAATTGATCTAGGTACTGGTTTTGATACTCTATAGCTGCTTGTAGTAGCTTTAAGTCCTCAAAGTCAGGATCCCTTAATGCAAGAATCTCTTCAAATTGAGCTTCCATCTCTAAGCTTTGACTCTTTAAAATCCTAACTTCTTCAGACACCTCAAGAGCGGGGTCTAAGGATGAATAATCCACTCGCTTCGGACCAAGATTTGAAAGAGCCCAGAAAAAAAGCAAAACAAGCAGTGAAAGCACCCCGACTAATAGCGGGATGTAAAATCCATCACAGCGGCACTGTTGGTAATTGCGATTACCGCGCTCAGAAAACTTTTGTATAAAACTCATTTTATAGAATATAAATTAAATATAACAATTTAATGATTACAGCAATCAGTGCATTCAAGGTAAAAGCAATTAAACAAATAACGATCAGAAACTGAAACGATTTATTGCTCGGCTCATAATTATTACTAAAATTCAACTCAATTATGTATAAACAAATCACCATATTAGGGCCGGGGTTATTGGGCGCTTCGCTGGCAATGGCAATAAAAGATCGAATGCCTGAATCACGCGTAGTCGTTTGGTCGCGGCGTACAGAAACGAGGGCAGAAAGCTTACTAAGAAGGTGGTGTGATGCAACTTTTGATACGCCAGAAGATGCAGTTGTTGACAGTGATTTAGTCGTCATTTGTACCCCTGTAGACACTATTGTACCGCTACTTGAACGTATCGAAAAAAACTTAAGCGTGACTACTTTAGTTACGGATGTTGGAAGCACAAAAAATCAAATCTGCCAAGCGGCTTCAAAAATACTCGCAAAAGGTGCGTCATTTGTAGGTTCTCATCCAATGGCAGGATCTGAATTAAAAGGGATGAATAATGCCAAGGCAGATCTTTTTGAAAATGCGGCGTGCATCTTAACGCCAACTACTTCGAATACGTCGGAAGCTAGCATTAATTTACGTACTTTTTGGCAGGCCATTGGGATGCATGTCACCGAGATGGCTCCAGATAAACATGACCAGGTTGTAGCTCACATTAGCCATCTACCGCACTTACTTGCTTCTACACTGTGTAGCTATCTAGCAAATCAAGCTCCTGCAATTGGCGAATTATCTGGCCCTGGCTTAAGAGACACCACTAGAGTTGCAGCAGGAGACCCAGATTTGTGGCAACAGATTCTTCAGCAAAACAGTGAGGCAATACTGAGCGCAGTGGAAGGCTATGAAGTTGCATTACAAGCTTTCAAAGCGACTTTAAAACAATCCGACTCCAATAACACAAAACGTTTACTTCAACTCGGTAAACAATATCGTGACGGTCTTAATAAATGAGCGATCCGCTACCCATTGTCCCTTTCACCCGAGGTATTGATTCTAAAATTGATTTACCAGGATCAAAGAGCATCACGAATCGTGCGCTAATTCTCGCTGCACTAACAAATGGTCAAACCCTTATTAGAGGAGCGCTATTGAGTCGTGACACTCAAATTATGCTCCAAGCGCTAGAATCACTTGGGTTTAACTGTGAGGTAGATCCGTTAAAGCTTCAGGTTATTGTGCATGGAATGAATGGGCGTATTCCTAAAAAGGAAGCCACGCTTGATGTCGGTAATGCAGGCACTGCTGCTAGATTCCTAACTGCTCTACTTGCCATTGAACCAGGAGGAACTTATTCGCTAGATGGCGACGAAGCCATGAGGTCCCGACCAATGGCTGGTCTTTTAAATGCCCTAAGTGAGCTAGGAGCAGCAGACTTCGAGTTTGCTGGGGAGCCTGGGCATTTGCCATTCTTAATGAAGACACATGGCTTTAATGGAGGCACTGCTACAGTAGATGCAAGTACTAGCAGCCAGATTCTTTCTGCCTTACTATTAGCTTCTGGAGCGAATGCTAGAGAGCCCATAAAGCTTAGAACCAAAGGCGTCCGTCCAGCTTACGTAGCAATTACATTAAATATGCGAGAAGCGTTTGGAGCGCCCCCTCTGCCAACAAAAGCTGAAGATTTATATGAGATTCCCCCTGCCAACTACAGGGCTCCAGATAGCGGTCATTATACAATCGAACCAGATCTATCCGCTGCTAGTTATTTTCTCGCACTCACCTTGACGACAGGGGGGAAGCTTTCATTTCCGAGATTAACTGCCAATCCACTGCAAGGAGATGCCCTATTTTCTGAGGTACTCACTCATCATGGGCTACGCATGGACTGCTCTATCGATGGATGGATTGCTACAAATAAGCATCCAGCCGAGATTGAGCGAGGCCATCGAGAAATTGATTTTAGGCATTTCTCAGATACTTTTTTAACGTATGCAGCGATCGCTCCATTACTGGGGGGATCTGTACGTATAACCGGCATTGAGCATACGCGCAGGCAAGAAACAGATCGGATTGCGGGTATGGCAAACGAGCTCTCCAAACTCGGACAATTAGTAAAAGAGGAAAGCGACTCGCTTACCATTGCACAAAAACCAAACGAGCTAAGAGCACGCGCTTTACAGGCCCGTCAACAGGGTAAGCTTATTGAAATCGAGACCTATGAGGACCACCGATTTGCTATGAGTTTTGCCATATTAGGTAGTTACGACCTTTTAAATGATGGTCAACCATGGCTTGCGATTAAAGATCCTGCGTGTTGCGGTAAAACATTCCCAAACTTTTTTGAAGTACTAGAAAGCTTGCATCATGAATGATACATGTGGATGTGAAGTCATCGCCATTGACGGCGGCGCGGCGGCAGGCAAGTCCTCTACTGCCCGCGCACTTGCAGAACAGTTAAATTTTATGCACGTCGATACAGGTGCACATTATCGTACTCTTACTGCAGCTCTATTACAATTAGGCGCTGCTCCCAAACAAACAGCTGAAATTACTGCTCATTTAAAACACTTGAATCTTGGCACTGAATTGTGCGGCCAAAGTGCGTTACTAAGTATAAACAATAAAACTCCATCTGATAAAAGTATTCGCTCTGCTAAAGTGAACGCTAGTGTATCATTATTTGCGGCGCTACCAGATATCCGTAAATTTCTTTTTGATTATCAACGAGGGCAATTGCTGGTTGCTGAAAAATATGGCTACAAAGGGGTTATTATGGAAGGTCGCGATATTGGCACTACTATATTTCCAGATGCTAAGTTTCGCTTCTTCTTGGAGGCAGATGCAAGTACGCGCGCGGCACGCCGTTCGAAGCAGGGAGCAAATGATTCCATTACTAATCGTGACACTCTAGATAGGACACGCAAAACCGCTCCTTTAATCTGCGCGGAAGGTGCAATACGCATTGACACCAGTAAAATCAGTCTAAAGGACGTGATCGAGCGCATTCTTACAATCATCAACGTCAAACAAGATGACTAAATTACAGCCCCAGATTCCCTTGCTATATAACATGGTTCGAGTCGCAGCTGACTGCTACTTTAGCACCCTTTATAATTACACTCTTTCCGGGCAGCAGCATATTCCTTATCAAGGGGGACTTATATTTGCGGCTAATCATATCAGCTTTTATGATCCGCCAGTTTTAGGCGCTCGAGTAAAACGACAAATCAGCTACTTTGCGCGTGACACTCTGTACAAAGGTCTGTTTGGCAAAGGTCTATTAGCCATAGATACAATTCCTGTCGCTCGCGAAAATGCTGATATCAAATCACTAAAAGCAATTTTTAAGACCCTTAAATCTGCTGGTGCTGTTGCTATATTCCCAGAAGGTACGCGCTCTATAGACGGCGAACTAGCCGATCCTAAACCTGGCGCTGGCATGATCGCATGCAAATCTGGAGCGACCGTAATACCTACACGAATTTTTGGTACTTATGAAGTATTTGGACGAACAATAAACCGTCCGAAAATTGGAGGTGACATTCACGTTACCTACGGCAAGCCAATACAAACAAGTGAACTTGATCTTGGTAAAAATCATCCAGATCGCTACCTGGAAGCATCACGGCTTATTATGTCCAGAATCGCAGATTTGGAACCACCAAAGAATATAGTCGTTTAAAGTAATGATCCTTCCTCTAATACATATCTTCATACATGAGCAATTCACAACGAATATCCTCTGACCGCTATGCGCAGCGCGGCGTATCTTCCTCTAAGTCGGAAGTACATGCAGTTGTCGATAAGCTCGACCGTGGAATCTTTCCTGGAGCGTTTTGTAAAATCGGCGCCGACCAACTGACCGGCAACCCGGATAAATGTAATATTATTCACTCGGATGGTTCAGGCACTAAAAGCACACTTGCCTATCTTCACTATCGAGAAACGGGCGACCCTCGCGGCTTCCGTAAGACCGCGCAAGATAGCTTGGTCATGAATATTGACGACTTACTGTGTATCGGTGCAATCGACGGCATCCTCATTTCGAGTACCGTCAATCGAAATGCTCGTGCCGTGCCGGGCGAAGCACTCGCCGAACTCATCTCTGGCACCGAAGATTTTCTCAGTCTAATGCGTAGCTACGGAGTTGGCACTCATAGTGGGGGCGGTGAAACCGCTGATGTTGGGGACCTAACTGGCACTGTAACGGTAGACTCCTGTGCAGTAGTGGTGATGGATCGCAAGCAAGTTGTGGATAACGCCAAAATCAAACCAGGCTTGGCGATCGTAGGCTTGGCATCAGCAGGCCAAGCCACTTATGAGACTTTTGAGAATTCGGGTATCGGCAGTAACGGACTGACCAGTGCTCGGCACGACCTACTTAGCCCTTACTACCTAGAGAAATATCCAGAAACCTGCGATCCCTCGACCGACCCGTCTTTTCTTTACTGTGGCCCCTACAAGATGGAAGATCCTCTACCAAGCTCGAGTATGAGTGTTGGCCAAGCACTCATGAGCCCAACTCGCACCTACGCTCCCATCGTCAAACAACTGCTCGAAGAAGACCGTAATGCGATCCACGGTATGGTGCACTGCTCCGGCGGAGGACAGACTAAATGTCTGCGCTTCGGCACTTCTGTACATATTATTAAAGATAACTTTTTGCCTATCCCACCGATCTTCACTGCTATCCAAAAGGCAAGTGGCACGAGCGATGAAGAGATGTTCCGAGTCTATAATATGGGGCACCGCATGGAGATTTATTGCGAACCCGAAGCCGCGGCTCGAATTATCGCAAAAAGTAAGGCTTTTGGAATACCCGCTCAAATCGTTGGTCGCACTGAAGCAACATCCAAGCAGGACGGAAAAAATCACCTCACCATTAAGCACAATGGCATAAGCCTTGAGTACATTATTGAAGACTAAGTGCAGCCTTCAGATAGTCAGGATTTATATTGGCAGATGAAGCACTGTTACCTCTTACTAAATGTAAGCCCAACTTATTATAGCCATGCTAAGGAAACTACAGATTCATTCAATAGCAATACCGCTGCTGATGCTACAGAGCGCTATTGCCCAAAACCTTGAAATTCTGGGCGAGTATAAAATTGGTATAGTTGGGCAAGATTTTGAAGATGCCATTTACCAAGCGACTCATCTTGGCGCACAAGAAGCTGCGCGTGATTTAAGTCGACGCTACTCGATTGACATAGAGTTAATTGTGCTCACTCCAGACCTAAATCAAGGTGGCGATCAAGAAGTCTCTCTTGGGCAACTGTTTATTGGAGATGCAGATGGCTTCATTATTAGCCCAGTAAAGGGCGTGCGCAATGCCGTCGCTTTTGCGCAAGAGCAAGGTCAACAAATTATCTTTTTTGAGACCGCACTTGAAGATATCACGCCACTCGCATC
>TARA_Y200000002_G_scaffold152905_1_pt1 | contig 24624 bp, 22 predicted proteins | sample TARA_Y200000002 | Tara Oceans TARA_Y200000002 (sample SAMEA2619388) | marine metagenome | biome: marine biome (ENVO:00000447); feature: surface water layer (ENVO:00002042); material: "saline water (ENVO:00002010), including plankton (ENVO:xxxxxxxx)" | depth 5 m | reverse complement strand
TGGCTTTATTAATGATCTCTATAGTTATATTTAAAACTTTTTATCAAATTATTTTTAATTATAATCAGGAAAAAATCTCATATAACATAACAAGAAGAGTAAATATCTCTCTCTTTAAAAAATTTATCAACTCTAAATACATTGACTATACAAATAAAAGTTCAGCAGATATTATAAGGCTGCTTAACAATGAATCTATTAGACTTGGAAATCAAATTATATCTCCATTTATTACTGTAATTAATGAATCATTTTTAGTATTATTTATTATTTCTTATATATTCTTTTATGACCCATTTCTTGGTTTGATGTTTACAATAATTTCTGTAATACTCTTGATATCATTTAATCTTTCAATAAACAAGATAATTAAACGGTTAGGGTATGATCTTACAAAGTCAAACACAGCAAGAATTAAGCTTGTGAATGAGAGTTATAAAGGATTTGACACAATTAAACTATTAAATAAACAGAGCAGTTTTATTGAAAAGTTTGAAGATGTTACTAAAAATCTAACTGATGTAGCATTTAAAAATTTATTCTATTTAAAACTTCCAAAAAGTATTTTTGAGTTAATAATATTCGTTTTAGTTTTTATTCTTATTATTATTCTGAATATAAGCAATAATCAAGACCTACTCATTTCATATTTAAGTGTATCGGCAGTAACAATTTATAAAATCATACCATCACTAAATAAACTTACTAATGCATTTCAAGGAATTCAATACTTCTCAGTTCCATTTAAAGAAATAAATAATTATTTAAAAATCAAAGAAGAAGAAGAAAGTCCATTAGCATCAAAAAACTTTAACACAATTTATTTAAAAGGGGTCTATTTCAAATATAAAAAAGAGGGAATAATTAATAATATTAATTTTTTAATAAAAAAGAACGACTTTATAGGAATATATGGGCCAAGTGGATCAGGGAAATCAACTTTCATAAAAATTATTTTAGGTTTAATTGAGCCAATAAAAGGGAAGATATTATTTAATGAAAATCAAGTAAATTCATCTGAATTAAGAAGTTTATGCTCATATGTTCCTCAAGATTCAATGATTCTAGATGAAGATATTTTAACTAATATTTCTCTACAATTTGATAAATCTAAAATTGATAAAGATAAAGTATTAAATGTGCTGGATAAAGTAGGGTTATTTGAGAAATTTAAAAATAATTTAAACGATAATCTTGGAGATAATGGAATTAAAATATCAGGTGGTCAAAAGCAAAGAATTGGAATTGCAAGAGCTATATTTAACAATAAAAGTCTTTTAATTTTAGATGAATCTACAAGTAACCTTGACTCTGAAGTTGAACAAAAAATAGTAGAATTATTAAGTGAACTGAGTAAAGAAATAACTATCATAATCATTTCACATAAAATGTCATCTCTTAAAAAATGTAAGTCAATATTTAAGATTAATGCAGGGAAATTAAATTATATAAAATGAAAACTATTTTAATAGCTGGTTGTACAGGTTTTATTGGACAAAATCTCATAAAGAAATTAATTGATGATAATATAATAATTGGAATAGATAATCTTTATTCTAGTAGTCTTAAATCAATTGATAGTTATAAGGAACATAAAAATTTTAGTTTTATTAATACATCAATCACTCACTTACCACCTATTAAACCTAATATTGATGTTATTTATAATTTGGCTTGCCCTGCTAGCCCTCCTATTTATCAAAAGGATCCAATTTTTACATTGGATACTAATTATATTGGAACTAAGAATATGCTTGAGTTGGCAAAAAATAAATCAGCAGTTTTAATTCAGGCAAGTACGAGTGAAGTTTATGGTGATCCTTTAGTTCACCCTCAAAAAGAAAATTACTTTGGAAATGTAAACCCTATAGGGGTGAGATCGTGTTATGATGAGGGTAAGAGGGTTGCAGAGACACTTTGCTATGAGTACAGAAAAATTTATAATGTTAATACAAGAATAATAAGAATTTTTAACACATATGGCCCTGGAATGATGCATAATGACGGAAGAGTTATTAGTAATTTTATAGTTAATACAATAATGGGTAAATCATTAATAATTTATGGAAATGATAACAAAACTAGGAGCTTCTGTTATATTGATGATATGATTACTGCATTAGTTAAAGTTATGGAAATTGATTTTGATTCACCAATTAATTTAGGCAATGATACAGAGATATCTCTCATTAATTTAGCAAAACTAATTATAGATAAGTATGGAGAAAACAAAATTGAATTTATAGATTCAGTTCCAGATGATCCAAAGATAAGAAAACCTGATATCTCAAGAGCAAAAGAAATTCTCAATTGGAATCCAACAATTCAAATCCCTGAGGGAATTGAAAAGACCTTTAACTATTTTAAAGAAATATTATAATGAGTTATAAAGATTATATTGTTGTTATACCTGCTAGAAAAAATTCAAAAAGAATTAAAGGAAAAAATTTAAGAAAATTAAATGGTAAACCATTAATATCTCACTCAATAGAATATGCTGTAAAATATTTTAAGAGAAAAAATATTTGGGTAAATACTGACGATAATTTAATAATAGATTTAGCAAAAAAATATCAGGTCTCAACCTATAATAGGCCGGTTAGCTTAGCTGAAGATGAAACAACAACCAATGATGTTATTCTTGATTTTTATGAGCACCTAATTTCAGAACAAATTATTTTTGAAAACATAATCATTCTTCAACCTACTAACCCTATTAGAAGTAAAACTCTTATAGTAGAATCAATAAGAGCATTTGAGGAATCTGGCAGTAATTCTCTTATGAGCGTTAGTATACTACATAAAAAATTTGGTAAAATAAAGAATGAAAAATATCAACCAATAAATTATAATATTGGCCAAAGACATCAAGATCTAGAAAATTTATATTATGAAAATGGACTTATATATATTTTCTCAAAAAAAATACTAATAGAAGATAAAAACTATATAACAGACAATACATATCCATTTATAACAAATGATATAGGTTCAATGGTTGACATTGACTATGAGGATGATTTAAAATTGGCAGAATTAATTATTAAATATTATAATTAAATCATGAAAATTAAAAACAGAAATATAGGAAAAGATGAACATCCGTTAATAATTGCTGAAATTGGAATTAATCATGGAGGTTGTTTAAATACGGCAAAAGAAATGGTTGATAGTGCTAAAAGAGCAGGAGTTGAAATTATTAAACATCAAACGCATATAGTAGAGGATGAAATGAGTCCAGTTGCTAAAAATGTAATACCAGGAAATTCTAACAAATCAATTTATGAAATAATGGAACAATGTTCTCTTAATTTTGAAGAAGAATTTGAATTAAAAAAATATGTTGAAGAAAATGATATGATTTTTATATCAACTCCTTTCTCAAGAGCTGCAGTTGATAGACTTGTAGATTTAAATGTTCCTGCTTTTAAAATCGGAAGTGGAGAGTGTAACAATTATCCTCTTATTGAATATATCTGCAAATTTAATAAACCAATAATTTTAAGTACGGGTATGAATAATATGGAAAATGTAAAAAAAGCTGTAAAAATCATTAGAGATCATAAACTAGATTTTGCATTGTTACATACTACTAATCTTTATCCTACTCCATTTCATTTAGTGAGATTAGGGGGTATGCAAGAGTTGATGAATGAATTTAATGACATTCCAATAGGTTTGAGTGACCATACATTAAATAATTTATCATCTTATGCTGCAATCTCTCTTGGAGCATCAATTATTGAAAGACATTATACGGATAATATGAATAGAAAAGGACCTGATATTGTGTGCTCAATGGACGAAAAAAGCTGTAGAGAATTAATTATTAATAGTAAAATCATAAAATCTATGCTAGGTGGCAAAAAAGAACCTGCTAAAGAAGAAGAAGTAACTATCAATTTTGCATTTTCAACAGTTGTAAGTATAAAAGACATTAAAGCAGGAGATACTCTTTCAAATGATAATATTTGGGTAAAAAGACCGGGAACTGGAAAAATTAAGGCAGAACACTTTAATAAAATTCTAGGAAAGATTTCTAATAAGAATATTAATAAAGGAGAACATTTAAATTGGTCAGATTTTGAATAAAAAGTTAATTTTTGTTACTGGAACAAGAGCCGACTGGGGAAAGCTTAAATCTCTTATTCTTAGGACTAGAGATGATGGTTTTGATGTCTATGTCTTTATAACTGGTATGCATAATCATAAAAAGTATGGGAACACATATTTAGATGTTAAAAGGGTAAAAGGAGTAAAGTTTTACAGATTTAATAATGAATCTGATGAAACGACAATGGACCTGACTGTCTCTAAAACAATACAAGGTTTTTCAAAATATGTTGAAAAGATAAAACCTGATTTAATTGTTGTTCATGGAGACAGACCAGAACCGCTTGCATGTGCAATAGTTGGTTCTTTTAAAAATATTTTAGTCTCTCACATTGAAGGAGGTGAAGTTTCAGGAACAATTGATGAATTAATTAGACATTCAATCTCAAAGCTATCTCATATTCACTTTGTCTCCAATAAATTAGCAAAAAAAAGACTTATTCAAATGGGTGAAGATGAAAATTCTATATTTATAATAGGCTCTCCTGATATTGACTTAATGTTTTCATCAAATTTACCAAATATTTCAGACGCAAGAGAAAAGTATGATATAGAGTTTAAAAAATATTCGATATGTCTATTTCATCCAGTTACTACAGAAATAGAATTTTTAAAAGATCAAATTAAATGTCTATCAGAATCATTGTTGGAAAGTAATAAAAATTATGTTGTTATATACCCAAATAATGATTTAGGGTCAAATCTAATTATTGAAAAATATCAAAACATATCATCTAATAAAATCAAAGTGTTACCATCTATTAGATTTGAATATTTTTTGACTATTTTAAAAAATGCAGATTTCATTATTGGCAATTCATCTGCAGGAATAAGAGAGGCACCATATTATTCAGTAAACTCAATTAACCTAGGCTCAAGGCAAAATAATAGAGATACAAATAAAATGATTTACAATGTAGATTTTAACAAAAAAAATATTTTGAAAAAAATAGATATTTTAGAAAATAAACAACAGATTCAACCAATAAAAAATTATGGTAAAGGGAATAGCTCTGAGTTATTTTCAGAAATATTACAACTTGATAAAATCTGGAACACACCAAATCAAAAATTATTCAATGATCATAAATTAAGGTAAGATGTATCCGAAAGAAAAAATAAATATTTCATTTTTAAACCTGGCAGCACAAAGTCCGTCTCTTGAGTTAAACCTTGCTTTTAGTGAAAAAATTCATATTGAAAATAAAAAAAATAAACATTTGTTTTTTATGTGTGATGCAGCATTAAAGAGTTGTTCGGTAAACGTGTTTAATAAGAAAAGCATATGTAAGATATGCAGGTATAAAGCTGAGAAAGGATTTAATGAATTTAAAAAGAGAAATAAAAATTCAGATTTAATAAAAGTAAATAGGTCGGATTTATTTAGCCTTAATATAAATCATGATGAGTTTGATGTCAATGTCCAAAAAGAGCTTTTATTAGGAGTTCATTCTACAATTGGCTCTCAACTTAGATTAGATGATATGAGTTTACTTGATGGTAGATGGAGAAAAGTAAAGGATAGAATGTTAGATTCTTCTTATGCTCTATTTACTTATTTTAATCATTTTTTATCAAAAAACAATGTAAATAACTTTATTATTTTTAATGGAAGACTTAGCTGTGCAAGACCTTTGATAGAGTCTTCCAAAAAAAATAAAGTAAATTATAATTTGTTCGACGCAGGAGTTAATGGCAAAGTTCCTATGTATTCTACTAATGAGATGTTTCATTCAATAGAATTTGAAAAACGAAACTCATTTATTACGTATCTAAAATACTTTAGAGAATCTAGAAATCTTGCAGCTAAATATTTTTCTTACAAGAGAAAAAAAATTCCAATCAATGATGTAGCTTATACAAAAAATCAAATTGATAATCATATAGATGATAGCGTTAGAAATTTATCAAAACCTATAATTTCAGTTTTTGTTTCAAGTGATGATGAATATAGATTTATAGGCTCAGACTGGTCAAAATATAAAATACTTGATCAAATTGAAAGTATAAAGGAGTTAATTTCCTCAAAACTTTCAGATAAGTTTGACTTTGTAATAAAAATGCATCCCAATCAAAAATCTATACACAAATCAACAATGAATAAATATAAATTACTAAGTAATGATGTAACCGTTTTATTTCCAGAAAATTTTACCGATAGCTATGCTCTCATCGAATATAGTGAGCTTGTAATTAATTTTTGCTCAAGTATTGCAGTTGAGGCTAATTACTTAAGAAAGCCTGTAGTTCAGATAGGGCCAAGTAAGTTTATTAAATTCTCTATTGCAAATTTTGTAGAATCCACTCAAGATGCAATTGAGTTAATTTTTAACAACAAATATAAAGTCATGCCTGTAAGAGGATCAATTATATCATTCACGTATTATATGAAATCTTCTTTTGCCCTACCTGCATACAAATTTATTGAAGATGGAGTTTACAGCTATGGGGATGTATTTTTAAAAACCCCTCTTTACATGAGACTAATCGCTGTTCCAGCAAAGCTATTTGTTCATATTGTTAAAGGAGACAGACAAATTTTAAGCAATTTTAGTTTATATTTTAAAAACTTAATCTTTGGAATAACAAAAGTAAAATAAAAACTATGAAAATATATGTTGATATAGATAACACTATTTGTAAAACTGTTGGCACAGATTATTCAGGTGCTACACCTATTAAGGAAAACATAAGAAAAATTAATAATCTGTTTGAAAAAGGCAATGAAATTATTTATTGGACCGCAAGAGGATATGTAACAAGAATAAATCATTACGAGTTAACTTTAAATCAATTAAAAAAATGGAATTGTAAGTTTCATTCTTTATCTGTTGGAGAAAAACCAGACTATGATTTATTAATCTGTGATAAAACTAAACGAATCGAAGAATTATAAATATTAAAAATGATAAAATATAAAAAGCCAATTATAGTAGCAGAAATAGGTTGTAACCACATGGGCCAATTAGATATTGCCTATGAATTAATTGATTTAGCAAAAAACTCCGGTGCAGATTTTGCAAAATTTCAAAAAAGAAACAATAAAGAATTACTCTCAAAAAATGAGTATGAATCACCACATCCTAACCCAATAAACTCTTACGGTTCAACCTATGGTGAACATAGAGAAAAATTAGAATTTAGTATAGATTCTCATCACAAGTTAAAAAAGTATTGTGAAGAAAAAGGTATAGGCTATTCTGTATCAGTATGGGACTTAAAAAGTGCAGAAGAAGTGGTAAAATTGAACCCAGAATATATTAAGATACCCTCAGCAATGAATAATCATCATAAACTGCTTGAGTATTTGATTAATAATTATGATGGTCAAATCCATATATCAACTGGAATGACTTATAAAAAAGAACTTGAAAGTCTAAAGACATTATTTAAATCAAAAAATAAATTAAAAAGTCTTGTAATATATTCTTGTACCTCGGGTTATCCAGTAGAGGCAAATGAAGTTTGTTTAATGGAACTTTTAAAACTTCAAAAAATATTTAAGGATGAGATATTTGACTATGCTTTTTCAGGCCACCATAAAGGTATTGCAATTGATATATCTGCATATACTCTTGGGGCAACATGGATTGAGAGACATTTTACTAAAGATAGAACTTGGAAAGGAACAGATCATGCAGCCTCTCTAGAAGCTCCCGGTATGTCAAAGTTATCTAGAAATTTAAATACAGTTTATGATGCACTAAAATTTAAAACCCAAGAAATTTTAGATATTGAAAAACCTCAAAGAAATAAATTGAAGTTTAAGAATCAATGAATGTAAAAAAAGCAAGTAGTAGAATTCTTTTTTTGTATGCTGAGTTAACACCGTATTTTCTTGGATCTATAGAAAACTTCTCATCTAAACATAATAATTTTTTTATTCATGTAGTTTATCTTAATATGTTTAAAGGACTATCGATTAATGAGAAATTACAATCTAAATTTACTCCAAAGAATCAATTTAGATCTTTTAATAATTTAGTCAGTTTTGTTAACGATCTTAAACCTTCAATAATAATAATATCCGGCAGGATGAATTCTGATTATTTAAAAATTGCAAAAATATTTTGTGATAAAACAATAAGAGTTACAGTTCAGGATACTATGTATAGAGGGTCATGTCGTCAACTTTTACAGAAGTTGTTCAAAAACTATCTTTACACTCAATATTTTGATAAATTTTGGGGCGTTGGATCACAACAAACAAAATATGCAAAATTTATAGGTTTTAAGGAAAATAAAATTTACAGTGGATTCTACGTAGCAGCTGAAATTTTTTTCAAAAGCTACAAGAAAAAAAAATTTTTAAAAAAAGATAGTTTTAATTTTCTTTTTATTGGAAGACTCGTAAAAGAAAAAAATATTTTAAGACTAACTAAAGCAATTGAGTTAATTAATAAAAAATTTAATAAAAAGCATAAACTTTTTATTATAGGTGAAGGATATCTTCTTAACAAATTAGAAAAGTTTAATTGTGTCAAACTATTAGGCATTAAAAATCAAAAAGAAATTATTAAGATAGCCAATAACTGTGATATTTTTTGCTTACCTAGTGTATATGAACCATGGGGTGTAGTTGTCCATGAAATGACAGCACTTGGACTTCCAATAATTTGTTCAAAAAATTGTGGTTCCTCATTTGATTTAGTTGAAGAAGGTACTAATGGATATAAATTTGATCCTTACGATATTAATTCTATAAAAGATTCAATTATTAAAATTGTTACTCTTTCATCTACACAATTAGATAATTTTAGCTCAAACTCTAATTTAATTGCTAAAAAAATTAACCATAAAAATTGGAACAAAACATTAATCTCGATGATAAATTAAACATTGGATATGATAATTGGAATTGATGCATCAAATATAAGAACAGGAGGAGGCAAAAAACATTTAGAAAAATTTATAATGAATTGTATTTATGAGGAAAAGAACATTAATTTTGTAGTTGTTTCTAATCATTATGTAAATACTGATTTTAGTCAGCTATCAAATGTTAAGTGTATTTCAAACATATTTTTAAATTGTGGTAGTTTACTATCTCTGATATCACAATTATTTATTTCATCATATTATTTTAAAATCAATAAATGTGATCTTGTTTTCGCACCCGGAGGTATTTTTCTATCTAGATTTAAACCTTTTTTTACAATGAGTCAGAATATGCTGCCATTTGACTCAGAATCAATTATAAATTTTTCATTATTTAATAGAATTAAGTTTTATATGATTAGAGTTTTGCAGTTGTATTCATTTAATAAATCTAATGGTGTAATATTTTTAACTGAATATGCCTATAAAATCATAAACAATAAAATGTCTAATAAAGTAAAATCAATAATAATTCCTCATGGTATTCATCAACAGTCTAATAATATTTACAGAATTAGAAATAATTATTTTAATATTTTATACATATCAGATTTTTTGCCATATAAAAATAATCTGAATGTCTTTTTAGCTGTTAAGGAATTAATAGATGAAGGATATGATATTAATTTAACGTTAATTGGACAAAAAGATAAAGTTCAATTTAATAGAATGAAGAAAGTTTTAAAAAGTAACAAGCATTTGAGAAATAAAATTAAAGTTTTAGGAAAAATACCAAGTCAAGACATTTCAAAATATTACAAAAACGCTTCATTATTTTTATTTGCTTCATCATGTGAAAATTTACCATTTATAATGTTAGAAGCGATGAGTTTTGGCTTACCAATTATAACAACAAGAAAAAGTCCAATGAAAGATTTAGTTATGAGTCAAGATATTTTTTTTGATAGTAATGATATAAATGATATTAAGAAAACTATTCTACTAAACATGGAAGATAAAAAGCTAATTGAAATGTCAAATAGTAATTTTCTTGAATCAAGAAATTACTTATGGAAAAATAATGTAATTAATACGCTAAGCTTTTTTAAATCAAATATTTAATTATTAGATGATTTACCATACTTAAATTGATTGCAGTCAAATCTTGGTAAAGCATGAACTCTGTTGACTAAATCATTTTGGCTAATGTCCCTTTGCTCTACATTAAATGAGAAATCACATCCATAATTATATAGGATTTCCTCGGTTTGATTATTAAAAGTATGAAACCCACCATATGGATAGCAAAATGTCTTTACATCTAAAAATCCAATTTTACTTTCAATAAATTGAAAAGAATTTTCAACTTCATACTTTTGAATCTTTGTAGGTAGCTTGGATAACACTTGGTGATTTTCAGTATGGCTACCAATAATCATTCCCTCAGACTGCATTTCCTTCAGATTGTCAATACTTAAATATACATCCTTCACAGAAAAGTCCTCTTTTATAAACTCATTGAATAGCTCATCAATTACTTTTTTACGTTCATTGTATTTAACATAATAATTTAAAATTCTTTTAATTATTAACGAATATTCATCATTTTTCTGATTTAAATAAGTCAGTCTTTTAAATTCATCAATTTTATTTTTATCAAATATTTTTTCAATATCAATATCTAATAAATATGAGTAGATTTCTTGGACATTACAATTTGAAAGTAGAATATGAATTCTGTGGACATCCAAAATTTTATTGTATTTAAAAGGAAAAGTTGGTATGTAGAAAATTCCCCAAAGACCTCTTCTTTTTAATTCTGGAAAAACATTTTTATAATGGCAAATAAGTCCATCATCAAAAGTTAGTAATACCCCATTTTTTTTTTCTTTGTTTTGGATTGAATCTATGAATGAATTTTTACTAATAAATCCATAATTAGCTTCAAAATAATCTAATTGTTTTTTGAAAGAATTAATATCAAGTCTAAAAAGATGGGGAAATTTTTTATCCTTTGGTCTAACATAATGATACATTATGGCTTTCACTATTCAAATGCATTTATAATTGGAAACTGTTTGTCAAGCAATGATTTTTTATTAATATAATTATTAATTTTTTTATCTAGATTTTTATAAGCTTCTCTAACACACTCTTCATTAAAATCCAAATTTCTATATAATTTGCCTTTACTTTTATTTTTTTCCTGTTTTTTTAGCTCATGAAAAGATTTAATTATTTTAATACACTCATATGTAGAGTCTTGGATAAGCCTGTTTCCTATTGAGTGAATAGAATCGTTTATTTCAATTTTTGCTCTAATCTGGTGAATTATAGCTCCAGTATCTATTCCCTCATCAATATGCATAAAAGTTGTTCCTATAGCAGATAACTCATTTTCAACAAATGGCCAAAAATTAGTTCCAGATCCTCTGTAATATGGAGAAATTCCTAGATGAATATTAATAAACTTACCTTTAAAAATTTCTAAAAGTTCTGATTTAATTATTGAGCAACCGTATGAAATAATTAAGTCAGGATTTAATACTTTTATTTTATTAATATTTTGAGTTAAATTAATATCCCCTCTATTGATAAAAATTGAATTAGATTTATCTATGCTTTTATCACAAAACTTTTTAAAAAAACTAATTTCAGATTTATTTCTTTCCTCGAGATGTTTTTTTCTTAATTTATTGTTTTCTTGTTGACTAACCTTTCTTACAATATTACCATTATCAGATTCACAAAATGAGGCTATTACCTCAATTTCGTCTTGAATAGACATATATTTTTTGAAGAAAATGTGTCTCAATTCATTGCCGGTTAGCAATACTATTTTTTTCATATTAATTGAGCAAAGTTTTCATTCAAGTTTAGTTATCAAAAATATATAAATATTATCGATATATTTGTAAATACACATTATTTTCATGAGCAAGCTATTAATAACAGGTGGAACAGGTTCTTTTGGCACAGCATTCCTTAAAAAACAGCTTAATAATAAAAATTTTAGTGAAATTAGAATCTTTTCAAGGGATGAAAAAAAACAGGATGATCTTAGGAAACTTGTTGATTCTAATAAAGTTAAATTTTATATAGGGGATGTTAGAGATATTAACTCTATTGAACCAGCTATTGATTCGGTTGAATATGTATTTCATGCTGCTGCGTTAAAACAAGTACCATCCTGTGAATTTTTCCCTATTGAAGCCGTAAAAACTAATGTAATGGGAGCCAATAATGTATTGACTCTAGCTAAAAGAAATAATATTAAAAAACTTGTTGTTTTAAGTACAGATAAGGCAGCATACCCAATCAATGCTATGGGTATGTCAAAAGCTTTAATGGAAAAGGTAATGATTTCTAATTCTAGAAATCTAGATAATCAAAAATCAATTTTTTGTGGTACTAGATATGGAAACGTAATGGCTTCCAGAGGATCAGTTATCCCTTTATTTGTGCACCAAATTAAAAACAATCAAGATATAACAATTACTAGTCCAGAAATGACAAGATTTATGATGACATTAGATGATGCTGTGGAGCTAGTAAACCACGCATTTGAAAATGCAAACAATGGAGATATTTTTGTTCAAAAATCTCCATCAGTAACTATTCAAACTCTTGCAGAAGCTCTAATAAGTCTTTATAATTCATCTTCAAAAATTAAACATATTGGGGTTAGACATGGTGAAAAAATGTATGAAACTTTGGTTACCAAGGAAGAGATGAATTATTCAGAAGATTTAGGTAATTACTATAGAATAGTCCCGGACACTAGAGATTTAAATTATGATAAATATTTTTCAAAGGGTAAAACAGATAAACAAATTGGAGAATATAATTCTAATAATACGACTAAATTAAATGTTAAAGAGATGAAAGACTTATTATTGAATCTAGAAGAAATTAAAAATGATTTAAAATCTTAAAATTATTGATTTGAGAATTTTAATATCGGGTCATAATGGTTTTTTGGGAAGACACTTGCAAAGAGGTCTTCTATCTACTAATCATAATTATTCGATAATTTTTTTAACTAAATCAGATTTTCAATCTGTAAACTTAAATAATAAAGTCAATCAGAATGATATAATTTTCCATTTTGCTGGTGTTAATAGAGGTATTAGTGATAAAATTGTAGCAGAAAAAAATGAGAGAATTAACAATACTTTACTCAAGGTACTTGATAAAGTGAATTTTTCAGGAAAACTTTTCTTTACATCATCAATTCAGGAGAACTCAAATACTCAGTATGGTAAAGCAAAAAAAAACGCAAGACTTAAATTTTTAAATCAATCAAAAGAACTGGGATATGTCTTTCATGGATTGATCCTACCTAATTTATTTGGATCTTTTTGCAAACCGAATTACAATTCATTTATTGCCACATTTTCTTATAATATTATTAATTCTGAAAAGAATGAAATTAAGGATGATAAAAATATATCTTTATTATATGTCAATGATCTTGTATCAATACTAATAAAGTCAATTCAATCTGAAGATGAAATTATATTAAAAGATATTATCACTCAAAAAAAGGTAAGTGAAGTTTTAATTCTCCTGGAGATATTTAATAAGACTTATATTAAAAATGGCAGTTACCCTAACTTAGATTCACATTTTAAACTTAGTTTATTTAATACTTTCATGTCTTATATAAACCTCAAGCAGTTTTTCCCAAAAAAATATCAAATACACGCAGATGATAGAGGTAGTTTTACTGAATTAATAAGGACTAATTCTGGCGGGCAGTCATCAATTTCCATGACAAAGAGAAATCAAATAAGAGGTAATCATTTTCACACAAGAAAAATTGAAAGATTCTCAGTAATTAAAGGAAAAGCATTAATTAAAATCAGAGAAGTGCTTTCTGATGAAATTTTAGAGTTTAAAATGGATGGAGAATATCCTTCATATATAGACATTCCAGTATGGAACACTCATAATATTGAAAATATTGGTAATGATGAACTGATAACATCTTTTTGGATAAATGAACATTATGAAGATAAAACCTCAGACACCTACATTGAAAATGTTTAAATTAGATACACTATATGAGTAACAAAAAAATAAAATTAGTAACAGTTGTAGGAACTAGACCAGAAATAATTAGACTCTCCTCAATTTTAAAAAGATTTGAAAAATCAAAGGTTTTTGATCACTATCTTATTCATACTGGTCAAAATTATGACTATGAACTTAATGAGATTTTTTTTAAAGATCTGGACTTGCCTAAACCAAAAATGTTTTTGGAATCTGCAGAGGACTCTCCTTCCAAAACTATTGGAAATATTTTAATTAAAATGGATGAGGTTTTAGATAAAATTAAACCTGATGCATTTTTTGTTTTAGGAGATACAAATAGTTGTCTTTCATCTATAGTCGCAAAGAAAAAGAAAATTCCAATTTTTCATTTTGAAGCTGGAAATAGATGTTTTGATCAAAGAGTTCCTGAGGAGTCTAACAGAAAAATAGTTGATCATATAGCTGACATAAATTTAACATACAGCAAAATAGCTAGGGATTATCTAGTACTTGAGGGAATTAATCCAGATAGAGTTATTAATATAGGTTCTCCTATGTATGAAGTTATTCAAGATAGCAAGCAAAAAATTGATAGTTCAAACATACTTTATACTTTGGATTTAAAATCAAATAATTACTTTCTAGTTTCCTGTCATCGTGAGGAAAATGTTGATAATATTTTAAATTTAAAGCTTCTAGTTAATTCGCTGAATGAGTTATGTAGAAAATATAAAATACCTATTGTATTTCCAATACATCCTAGAACTAGAAAAAAAATTGATAATAGTAATCTTAAGCTAAATAAGTTAGTAAAAGTAACTAAACCATTGAGTTTTTCAGATTTCTGTAAATTACAAATTGAATCATTCGTTGTTTTATCAGACAGTGGAACAATTTTTGAGGAGTCGTCAATATTAAACTTCAAATCATTGAATCTCAGAGAATCACATGAAAGACCTGAGGCGATTGAAGAGGCTACTACTATAATAACCGGCTTAGGTAAGGAAAGGATTATCAATGGTATAGATTTAGTAGAAAATCAGATTACTGGAAATAACAGAAATTTCAATATAGTTAATGATTATAACGTTCCTAATGTATCATTAAAGGTTGAAAGAATAATTCTATCTTATATTGACTATGTAAATCGTGTAGTTTGGCAAAAAGAATCTTAATCTACACAAACCATTATTTTCCTGAACAATTTAAAATTAATGAAATTGTTAGATGGCTATCAGTTTCTGAATACCATATACGAGTTGTTACATGCATACCAAATTATCCAAGTGGGAAATTTTATAAAGGTTATGGATTAAAATCTTTTGAATCACATGATAAAAAAAATGTAATTATTAATAGGTTACCTTTAATCCCAAGAGGTAATGGTAATTACATAAGAAGAATTTTAAATTATATATCATATTTTATTTCAACATTTGTCTTTACGATTTATATAATGTTATCTAAGCAAAAATATGATTATATTTTTGTCCATCATACAAGTCCAATTCTTATAGCGATAAGTCCAATTATTTATAAAATATTTTTTAAAACTAAAATGTTTTTGTGGGATCTTGATCTGTGGCCAGATACTCTTAAAAATTTAGAAATAATCAAATCAAGAATATTAATAAATCTTTTAGAGTCTTTTGTAAAATATATTTATAGTTTTTATGATAAAATTTTAATAGGTTCCTATGGGTTTAAAGAAATTGTTAAGAAGAGATTTGATAAAGAGATTATTTATTTTCCAAATTGGGCAGAAATTGAAATTGAAAAAAATATAATTACTAAAAAAATTAATTTAGAGATACCCAAAGGATACTTTACAATTATGTATACAGGCAACATAGGGGTGGCACAAGGTTTTGAGAACGTAATAAAACTTATTAATTATTTAAAAAATTATAAAATTCATTGGGTATTTATAGGTGAGGGTACCTCAAAGCAACCTTTTATAAAAGAGATCGATAAACATGAACTAGGTAGTTTATGTTCATTTATAAATCAAGTACCAGTTTCTGAAATTCCTAATTATTGTAGTATTGCTGATGCAATGTTTTTATCAATTAAAAATACCCCTCTATTTTCTAAAACTGTGCCTGCTAAATTGCAGTCATATCTTGCAATAGGTAAGCCAATAATTGGTCTTTTAGGTGGAGAAGGAGCAGATATTATTAAGAAGTCAAAGTCTGGTATTACTGTTGAAAACACTGATATTAGCATGTTTGTTAACAAAATAGTTAAATTCATTAGTTTAAATAATTCTGAATTAAATGAAATGGGAAAAAACGGACATAATTTTTATAAATTGAACTTCTCTTCAAATATTAGAAAAACTCAATTATTTAATCTTTTTAAACAATAAATGTAGATAAAAGATCAAAGGTTCCTAAATTTAAATTATTTGCTTCAACTATAATTTAATTAATTAATAAATTATTGGAATATCTAAGGCTTAAACCACTTTACATTGGTTCAACATCTCAAAGATTATAGTGTTACAATTTTTAATTATACATGAGTAATTTAATTCTAAGCATAGAATTGACATAAATTGCATTTTAGTATATAATATAATAGATTTGTCAATAAAACTAGTATGAATGATTTAATGGATTTTAGTAATCTAGAGCTTTCTTCAACAAGCCTTTCTCAATTTTTAATTGGATTTATAGTTACAGTATTTTTATCATTATTATTAAGATTAATTTACATTAAATATTCTGATTCTGTATCTAACAAATCATTAATTGCTAATATTTTCCCCCTTTTTGGTGTATCTATATTCCTAATTGTAATTACTATAAAATCAAGTATTGTATTGTCTCTCGGCCTAGTGGGTGCTCTCTCTATTATAAGATTCAGGACTGCTATCAAAGAGGCTGAGCAGATCGTTTATTTTTTAATATTAACTGGAGTTGCTATTGCAACTGCAGCTGGTTCATATTTCTTTCCTCTAATACTAGTTTTATTTGTTTTTGTATATAACTATTATCAAAAAGCAAAAAATTTAGAATCTATTCACTCAATAAATGATCAATTGGTTATTTCAGTTGAAAAGATATCTAATAATGATATACACAGTTTAGCAAAAAAATTAACAGATGAGGGAGTTAATGTTGAGATTCAAAGTATAAGTAAGCAAGAAAAAAATATCGTTGTAGTATTTAAACTGTCAGATTTTAATCTTAATAAACTAAATGCTGTTGAAGCTTTCTTAGATAGTAAAAAAATTAATAAAAGAGAAATTCAATTTTTTTCTTCTTCAGAATGAAATATTCAAAAAAACCAAAGCGATTTATTTCAATCTCTTTAATTCTTATTTTCTCTATTTTTTTGATTACCATTGGATATTTTCAAAGGGAAATACTCTACAGATCTATAATAACTGTTAATGTTGGCTCACTTTATGTCAAATACTTAAATGATAAGGCAGAGTTCATAAATTTTCTTGATAATAATAGCATTAAAACCTTGTCATTTTCTTTATCACCTAATAATTATGTTAAGCTACAAAAGGAAAGATCAAAAATGGTAAATAATTATGTCTTTACAGGAAATCAGTGGTCTGGTGAAAATCTCTATTATAAATCCATTCTAACTGATGGTAAAAATGAAACTGAGGCTGAGATTAGACTCTTTGGTCTAAACCCTGATCATTTTAGAGATGTTAATGGACACAGCTTTAGAGTAAAATTTGATGGTGAATTAGGTTATGGAAATAAAAAGGTTAATTTTTTGAACCCTAGATCGAGAGACTTTATAACAGATCCTCTAGTAAATATAATATATTCTAAGTTATATAATGGGATAGGTATAAATTATAGACCTTATAGAATTATTTTAAATAAAGCAAATTATGGGATTTTATATCAGGAAGATTTTTTTGATAAATATTTAATAGAAAAAAATAAAAGAAGAGAATCTGTATTATTTGAAATTATAAACGATTCTATAAAATTCAACTATACAGGAGATGATAATTCCTTAGAATCAACTGCTTTTCGTCTTGAGCAGCTTTTTTATAATGATATTGATTCATTTGCTAATAAAATTGATAGGACTAAAATAAAAAACATAATTAAGCTTGGATTACTAATTAATGATGAGCATGCCTTTAGTGATATTAATCTCCATTGGTATTACAATCCAGTTAATAATTTAATTGAACCAACCTTTAGAGAAGGGTTTATCAAAAAATTTGAAAAATTTAATTTAGATGCGATAGCAAATAATAATAAGTTAATAAAAAAAATATACGATCAGAAACTAGAAAACCAAATATTACATGAATTAAAAGAAGAACTTGATGAAATTGAGAATTCAATTAAATCTGATACTTCATATATTGATTTAAAAAATAAAATGCTTGGATTTTCAAATCAAATTCAAAAAAGAGAAAAAATATTTCTTGAAAATATTGAGTTTGTAAAAAAAGAAATATTAGATAAAACTTATGATTATCAACAAAAGGATCTTGAAATATTAAAAATCACCAAAGACACATTAATTACTGGTAAATTTATTGTTTCTTTAAATCAAAAATTAATTATAGAGGAAGGAGTAACTGTGAAGTTGGATAATGCTTACATGAAAATCTATGGAGGGTTTCAAGCTATCGGCTCTTCTTCAAGCCCTATTAAAATTTTTGGTACAAATAGACTCGGGACTATCTTTTTTAATTCACAAGAGCAAATTAATATAAACCACGTAATCTTTAAATCTTTAAGTAATAATCTATCAGTTTTTGATCAACCTGCTGCTATTACTTTTTATGAATGTGCTTCAATAAATATTTTAAATTCTGTTTTCACTCAGAATTTAAATGGTGATGATTTTTTAAATTTCTTTAGATCCAAAAATATTGATATCAAAAACTCTTTATTTAAGAATATAATGAATGATGCAATTGATTCAGATTTTTCAAGCCTTACTATAACTAACTCAGAGTTCAAAAATATTGGTAATGATGGAGTGGATGGATCAGGAAGTAATATAATAATTAACAATTCAGAATTTTCTGAGGTATTTGATAAAGCTGTTAGTGCTGGTGAAAGAAGTACGTTTTCAATTTCTAATAGTTCATTTATCGCAAATGAAATTGCTATTGTATCTAAAGATGCCTCAAATGTTAATATAACTTCAAGCATTATTAAAAATAATAAGATTGATTTCTCATCATTTATTAAAAAACAATACTTTGGACCAAGTCAAACAACCTTTGTCAACACTAAAATTGATAATTATTTAATAGAAAAAAATTCAAAAATAATTGGGAAAGATTCTATTTTTTTTACGTCGAATGTTGAATCAAAATTATATGGAAATTTATATGGAAGAGCATCAGAATAAAAAATTTAGGTATGAAAGAAAATATATTGTAGAAAAAAATTATCTACCAAAATTTATATACCAATTATATTCATTGGGATATATAAAATCCTTTTCCGATAGAAGGGTAAATAATATTTATTTTGATAATTATAACTTTTCTTCAGTAAATCATAATTTTGATGGTCTTTCCAAAAGAAATAAATATAGGGTTAGATGGTATTCAAAATTATTTGAAAACTCCAATAAAGTTCTTGAAATAAAAATTAAAGATGAATTTTTGAACTCTAAAAAATATTGTAACCTTAATTTAATGAAATTAAAAGGTTTAGATAATATTTATGATTTTCACTCAAATGTTCTTTTAGAGCTCAAAAATCTCAAAAATTTTGAATTATATGGTAAAATTTCTAATAGAAGGCCTACTCTATTAAATTCATATCAGAGAATGTATTTTGAAAACAAATTAATGGGATTAAGGTTAACAATTGATTCAGATTTATTTTTTTATTCACCTATTACAAAAATAAATTTTAAAGAAAAAATTATAATTATTGAGGTTAAATATAATAAGGAAGTAAATTTCCTCAATAAATTAAAAAAACTATCTTTCACCAGATATTCAAAATATGTTAAGGGTATATCTCAAACTACTTTTTCTAATAGTATTTATTAGTAACGGCAATGCTCAGGTAAGTTCCAAGGAATTTTTATTTGTTGGTCATGCATATGGCTCACATAGTAAACTAGATAATAATCTAGACCCAATTTTTTTAAGTCATTTACAAAAAAATAATTACTCAAAAATAGTTCTTGGAGGAGACTTTATTTATGATTGTAACAATATGGTTGAACTCAATAATTTAGAAAGTTTTTATGTTAATAATAATGTAGAATTTGTAATCGGAAATCATGATAACTGTAATTCTATTTTTAAATTGTCAAGAAATCCAATAAATTTTTATTATGAATTAGTCAATGAGTCACTTTTATTTTATTTAAACACTTCAAAAGAAAATAATTTAGAAATTGATCAGTATATGAATTTCATAGATGAGGTAATAATTAATCAAAATCCTAAGTCAATCATAATATTTACCCACCAATTAATTTTTTCTGAAACAGATTGGTTTGTAAGAGTTAATTCAAGAAAGTTTTATGATTTTGGTAATAATCTTTATAAAAGACTTTATAATAAATATAATAATCAACAAATTCCTTTTTATTTTATAGCAGGAGATATTGGTGCATTTAATTATACACCTTATGCATTTTACCATAAAGAAAACAATTTTAATCTATTAGCATCTGGATTAGGAAATAATCAGCATAGCATTGGTATTAAGATTGATATTGGCCCTGACATTAACATTGATTTTATTAATCTAAAATCTGGAGAATTAAATGACATAGACAAATACTCTAAAATGGCTGTTCAACTATATCAGTTCCCTAAACTATTTCTTAGTTTTTTAAAAAATAATTCTAAACTATTTTTTTCAATTTTGCTGACGATTATATTGGTATATTTGCTATTTATTAATTACAAGAAATATGTTTAAAAATAGAAAGATTATAAGAGTTTTATTTTCAGCTTTAATATCTCTAATAGTTTTAATTTTTGTATTTCAATCACCCCTTAAAGTTATAGTTAGAGATAATATCCCTGAGAAAGTATATCTAAGGCTAAGCTGGGTAAAGAATATTTTAACTGGGAAAGACTTTGGGTTTTATAAATATGAGATTAAACTTAAAGATCAATATAAAGATATTGCTAGTTTCATTAACAATAATGATTATGTATTTTCTGTTAATTTATCAAAAAAAAATAATCTAAATCATTTTGAGTTACCCCCGTTTTTCCCTGGCATTGGATTTGATGAAGTAAATACTGCATATATCGATTTTTATAAGCAAAATCTATTCTATGTAACAAAAAATGGTATGTTCTTTTTAGTTGATTTAAATGATAATGAACTAAATTTTAACCCGGTAAAAACTAATATTTCAAGCTTTTTAAACGAAGAATTTATTGAAAAAAATGCATCTATCAATTATTTTAATTCTTATACTATATCAAAGTTTGGTATTAAAGATATTCTTATTGATAACGATCAAATTTATGTTTCTTATCTTTCAAGAGGAGAAGATAATAGCTATAACACATCAATAATAAAATCACAAATTTCTGATAGTTTAACTTTTGAAAATTTTTTCTCTCCAAAAAATTTTATATCCTCTAAAATAAAGGAATTTTCTCCTGTTCAATCTGGTGGGAGGATTACAAGTTATAAGAAAGATTCACTTCTATTCTCAATGGGAGATTTTAGAGAGAGATCAAGTGCTCAAAATTTAAATTTAGATAATGGTAAAATAATTGCTATCAATAAAAAGGATGGAAAATCAAGAATAGTATCATATGGTCATAGAAATCCTCAAGGACTTGACTACTCCAAAAAATACAATTATATTTTATCATCTGAGCATGGACCTGCTGGAGGAGACGAAATTAATTTTAATAATAAAACTGATGAAACTCAAAACTTTGGTTGGCCTATAGCTTCATATGGGATTCACTATTCAATTGAAAATGCAAAAACTGATGCTCATGGTGGAGATGAGTCAAGAATAATAAAAGGTGCACCTATATATAAATCTCATAAAGATTATGGTTTTGTAGAACCAATTAAATACTTTAAAAAAAACCCAGCTGTATCAGAGGTAAAATTAATTAAAGAGAAAAAGGAGAGTTTTGAATTTTTTCTTTCAACTCTTGGTAATGATCAATCTGAGAGACCTCTGGCAAAGCATTTAATACATTATAGATATGATCTTATTGAAGATTCCATAGAAATTATTAGAAAGTATAATGTAGGTGAAAGAATTAGAGATATTTCATTCAATAGTAATTTAAACAGAATCTATTATGTTGGAGAATCCACAGGTATTCTTGGTTATATTAATCTTAAATCAAACTAGCTTGTTGTGAAAAAAGTTTTAGTTACCGGAGGTGTAGGTTTCATCGGCTCTAATTTAATTAAAGAATTAAAAAAAAATGATGACTTTGAAATTGTTTCATTAGATAATTATTCTACAGGTTCAATCAATAATCAAATTGAAAATGTAAAATATATTAATGATGATATTACTAATATTCACAAAATAGATAATGATTTTGATTTTTGTTTTCACCTGGCTGCTCAATCAAGAGTTCAGCCATCTTTTGACGATCCTGAAGAGTCATTAAGAGCAAATGTATTAGGGACATCTAAAGTTCTTGAATGGTCAAAAAAAAATAATACAAAAATTATCTATGCAGGATCATCATCGAAACACCATAATCCATCTGATTCTCCTTACGCTATGTATAAGTATTTAGGAGAAGAAATTTGCAAGTTATATAGAACCTCTTTTAATCTCAACATAGAGATTGCTAGATTCTATAATGTCTATGGACCTGGGGAAAATGCTGATGAAAAATATGGAAATGTAATTGGAATATGGAAAGCTAAAATTATTAAGGGTGAACCTCTTCCAATAGTTGGAGATGGAGAGCAGAAAAGAGACTTTGTACATGTGTTTGATATAGTAGACGGCCTTATCAAGATTGCTTTATCAGATTTGAATCATAATGATGCATGGGAATTAGGGACAGGGATTAACTACAGCATCAATTCTCTTTTTGATTACTTCAAAGAGAGTTTCGATATACATTCAATTAATATTCCAGATCAACCTGGTAATTATAGAAAAACACTTAGAGAGAATGATGATACATTAAAATTGTTAAATTGGTCTCCTAAAGACAGGCTTAAAGATCATATTAAAAATTTATAGAAATTGAAAAAAGTATTAATAACTGGAGGGGCTGGATTCATTGCACATCATCTAATTTACTATTTGTTAAATAATACTAATTGGCATATTATATCTTTAGATAGATTAGATTATAGCGGGAATCTTAATAGACTAGATAATATCCTATCTAAACTAAACCAAAAACAAAAGTCAAGATTTAAAGTTGTATTTCATGATCTTAAGTCTGAAATTAATCCTTGGATAAAAAAAGAATTAGGTGAAATAAATATAATACTTCATCTAGCAGCTGGATCTCATGTTGATCGAAGTATTGAATTCCCAATGGAATTTGTTTTAGATAATGTTGTAGGAACTGCAAATATTCTTGATTATGCAAGGCACTTAAATGAAGAAAAAAAAATAGAACGATTTATATATTTTAGTACAGATGAAGTGTTTGGTCCAGCCTCAGCTGGAATCGATTATAAGGAAAATGATAGATATAATTCAACAAATCCATATAGCGCAACAAAAGCTGGAGGTGAAGAACTAGCAGTAGCTTACGAGAACACCTATGGAATTCCTATTTATATTACCCATACCATGAACGTTTTTGGAGAGAGACAACATCCAGAAAAATTTATACCTATGTGCATTAAAAAAATAAGAGATGAACAGTCTGTAACAATACATTCTGATAAAACCAAAAAAATTCCTGGCTCCCGTCACTATATTCATGCTGAGGATGTAGCTGAAGCCATTTATTTTTTACTAACTAACAAGATTGACAATAAATCTGATTTTGGAGGAGCAAAATGCCCTAAATTTAACATTGTTGGTTCTGAAGAGATTAATAATCTTGAGCTTGCAAAAATAATTGCAACTTCTCAGGGAAAAGAATTAAAGTACGAGATGGTTGACTTTCATTCTTCTAGACCTGGTCATGATCTTAGATATTCTCTTTCAGGAGAAAAAATGAAAAAATTAGGCTGGACACCCTCAATTAAGCTTACCGATCGAATAAAACAAGTTGTAGATTGGTCATTAAAAAATGATAATTGGATTGAGTTATAATACTGATTAAGGCTTGTTTTTTATAATAATTAGTTTAATTTTGCAATTCAAAAATTAACAATGTACGCAGTAGTTGAAATACAGGGTAGTCAATTTAAAGTTGAAAAAGATCAGAAACTTTTTGTAAACAGAATTGATGCAAAAGAAGGCTCAAAAGTCTCTTTTGATAATGTTCTTCTTATTGATGATGGGAAAAAAGTTCAAGTTGGAAAACCAAATTTATCTGGTACATCTGTACAAGCTAAAGTTGTTGCTCACAAAAAAGATGATAAGGTTATTGTTTTTAAAAAGAAAAGGAGAAAAGGCTATAAAGTTAAAAACGGTCACAGACAGGCTATAACTGAAATTATTATTCAAGCTATAAGTGAGCAAAAATCCTCTCCAAAAAAAGAGGCAGTAACTACAAAGAAGACAACAGCTGCAAAGAAGACAACAGCTGCAAAGAAGACA
>TARA_Y200000002_G_scaffold77226_1_pt1 | contig 24823 bp, 26 predicted proteins | sample TARA_Y200000002 | Tara Oceans TARA_Y200000002 (sample SAMEA2619388) | marine metagenome | biome: marine biome (ENVO:00000447); feature: surface water layer (ENVO:00002042); material: "saline water (ENVO:00002010), including plankton (ENVO:xxxxxxxx)" | depth 5 m | reverse complement strand
ACTACAACAACTCCTTCTAAAGCTTGCTTCATTAGTAGGCCAATCGGATCTTCTTTAGCTAGCTTTGCTTCGTCTTTAGTTATAAATCCAATTTGGTTCAGATAGTCTGGTGTGATTGATAACGTTAGCAGATCTCCAAACGCTTCATGGAAACCGTCATTGGCTCCTCCTTGAAATAAGGTAGGTAAGTGATTGTATGCTTGGTAGTAAAATATATGTCCTAGCTCATGATGAATTGTTATAAAGTCTTCTTCATTTTTTTCAATACACATTTTTATTCTTAAGTCATTTTCTACAGAATCTAGGTTCCATGCTGATGCATGACAAACTACTGATCGATCTGAAGGTTTTACAAATAAAGATCGCTCCCAAAATGTTTCAGGTAAAGGTTCAAATCCTATTGATAAGAAAAAATCTTCTGCATATTCGACCATCTCAATCTCAGATAAATTTTTATCTTCAATAATTTTTGTTACGTCAATTGAATTGCTATTTGCCTCTTCTGTATAAACTAAATCATATATATTAGACCATGATTGACCCCACATATTTCCAAGCATATGAACAGGCAATGGTCCTGATTTTGGAATTACCTCATCACCATAATGATCATTTAATTTTGCTCTAACATGACAATGTAATGCATCATACAATGGCTTTACCTCATCCCAGACTCTATCTGTTTCATTTAAAAACTCATCTGCTGGCATATCATATTTACTAAACCACAGATCGCTTAGGCCATCATATCCAAGATCCTCGGATCCTTTATTTCCAATTTCAACCATACGTAAATACATAGGTTTCATTGGTTTTCCAATCTCATGCCACCCTCTCCATGCACTTAACAATTGTTTAGGATTTCTCGAGTTATCAATAATTGCTTCAAATGCTTCTAAATCAAAGCAATGTCCATCTTCATAACAGTACTCACCTGAGCCATACATAGCCTCGAGGCTCGTAGTTATTTCTGATAACTCCCTAGCTAGAGATTCATCTAATGGTGGAGGCATTACAAATGAGCTTTTGAGGATCTTCAACATTCTATTATTTTCAGGAGAAGTTTTGATATTATCAAAGCTTGATGCTTTTCTAGCTTTTTCTAAGGAATTAAGAGTATAACGAGTTCCATAGTCAGCAATAACTTTTTGTGAATCAAATGTTATAAAGTTTGAACTTATCCACGAAGCTGAGGAAATAATAGGACCATCTTTTTTGTTTTCTTCTTCTACTTTACTTAGAAAGTCCTCAAGCTTTTGATTTTGACTATTTAGTTCGCTACTCGTATCACAAGAAGCTACAATAAATGCTATAGAAATCATGCTTAAAAAAATTTTCATTTGTGCTACCTCGATATTAAAATAACATAAAATAAATCTAATATGAAAATTTCTACTAATCAGTTCAAAAATGGCACAAAGTTCATAATTGATAATGCACCCTGTTCAATAGTTGAGCATGAGTTTCATAAGCCTGGAAAGGGTCAGGCCGTAATGCGAGTTAAATATAAAAATTTAATTACTGGTAATACAAATGATAAGACTTTTAAGACTGGTGAAACGGTTGAGGCAGCTGATGTGAATCATAAAGAAATGGAATTTTTATATGAAGATGGAGAGAAATGGCATTTTATGGATACCACTAACTATGAACAAATTGAAATTAATGCTGAAAAAATGTCTGATACAAAAAAATGGATTACAGGCCAAGAAATTTGTGAGATTGTATTTTGGAATGATGAACCGATTCTGGTAAGTCCACCAACAATTGTTGAATTAAAAATTATTCAAGCAGAGCCAGGTGTAAAAGGTGATACAGTTTCTGGTGCTACTAAAAATGCGCTACTAGAAACTGGTATTTCGATTCAGGTTCCTCTTTTTGTCAATGAAAATGAAATTATCAAGATTGATACCCGTGATATATCTTATGTTGGGAGAGCTAAATCTTGATAAATAAAGTTAATAAAGAAATAAAATTATTTATAAGCTCTATTGAAGGGATTGACAAAGATTCTGTTGGCGAAATTTGTGAAAAGTTTAAGACTTCTATATCCGATAATTTAAAAAATGGTCACATTACAACTAATGTTTGCATGATCGCTGGAAGCATTCTTAAGTGTGATCCAAAAAACTTGGCAACAGATTTACATAAAAGAATTAGTAATCTTAAAATATTTGAAAATGTAGAAGTAGCAGGCCCAGGATTCATTAATATTACTTTAAAAAGGACAGATTTTTTATCTATCTTAAATAAGATATATGAAAAAAATGTGACTTACGGATCTTCTAGTTTAGGTGAAAGAAAAAAGGTTCAAATAGAGTTCGTTTCAGCTAATCCTACTGGGCCTCTTCATGTTGGACACGGAAGAGGAGCTGCTTATGGAGATGCATTATCAAGAATTCTCAAAAGCACTGGTTACAAAGTTGAGAAAGAATATTATGTCAATGATGCTGGCAGACAAATAGACATCCTCACAGCTAGTGTAATTATTAGAATGCTTAAAAAAGAGCTTAACGGATTTTTCCCACAAAATGCGTATAAAGGTGAGTATATAGAATCTATTGGGGAAAAATTTGGAGAAAAAATTAAATTTGATGATGCAAATAATCTAATAAAAAATTTGTCTAGCGATGCTGAAGATGAAATTAATGAAATAATTGCCAATCTAAAAATGAAAGATTTAATGATCTGGAATAAAGTTAAAGATCGTTCACTCGCGTTCATTGTTGATCTTATAAAGGAAGACCTCAAAAATTTTAATGTTTCATTTGATAATTGGTTTTATGAATCATCCCTTGGAAGTGTTGAGGAACAAAATTCTGAGATTTCTTCTTCGATTGCTCAATTGAGTAAAGATGGAATGGGATATGAAAAAGATGGTGCAATATGGCTTAATACCGAGATTTGTGATGATGACAAGCATCGAGTGTTAGTCAGGAAAGATGGTCGCGCAACATATTTTGCTTCGGATGTAGCCTATCACAAAAATAAAATTGATAGAGGTTTTGACAAGTTAATAAATGTTTGGGGAGCAGATCATCATGGATATATTAAAAGGATTGAGGCGTCTGTCGAAGCCCTAGGATCTACAAAAGATAAATTGATTGTAAAGCTTGTTCAATTTGCAAATCTTTTTAAGAAAGGTAAAAAAATTAAAATGTCGACAAGGTCAGGAGATTTTTATTCCTTAAAAGATCTAATAGATGACATCGGTGCAGATGCTGCAAGATTTTACTACTTGTCAAAGCAAGCTGATCAGCATTTAGATTTTGATCTTGATTTAGCCAAATCAGATAGCAAAGAAAATATCTTTTATTACATTCAATATGCGCATGCGAGAATATTCTCGATTGAGGACAAATATAAAAAAACCTTTGATAAACAAATTACTAATAAAACTGATATTAAAAATAGTTCATATATAAAGTGTGATGAACTGATTCATGAGATAAGTAAATTTCCAAATTTAGTACTAAAGTCTTCAAACTCCCTTCAGCCTCACTTAATAGTTTTTTATTTGAGAGATCTATCTCAGCTTTTTCATAGTTTTTACAATGACAATCATGTTCTATCAGAATCTGAAGAAAATATTGAAATAATTATGTTCTGTTTGAACGGAGTAAAACAGACGATTGCTAATGGACTAGGTTTGCTAGGAATAACACCTATGAAAAAAATGTAATTTGATGAAAGATTTTGCAAATAGAACTTCTACAAAGAAAGCAAATAAAAGAAAGTCTGTGTTTAGATCAAAGAGAAAATCTTTAAACATAATTAGCTCAGAAACAATCCTTTCCTTGTTAGCCATAAGTGCTGGACTTATATTAACTTCAATATTCTTTTTTAAATCGGATGTCAGATCTTTTCAATCAGGAAAAGTATCAAATAATATAATAATTGATTTCCCAACCTCCCTTATGGAGAATTCAGTTTTAATTGAATCAAACAGTATACTAACAGAGGAAAATTGTGAATACTTTGTTCAGATTGGAGCATACGGTAACAAAAAGTTTGCTGTTGAAGCTCAGAATATTTTGGGTGCTGAAATTGCAAAAATCTCAATTAATGACATCTATAGCTCACAATTACCAGGTAAGCTTTTGCACAGTGTTATATCAGGCCCCTATGAAAATAGATCTGCAGCAAATAATTCGAAGGAAAAAATAACTAAAAAAGGTTTTGATCCGAGATTGAGAACAGTATGCAAGAAAAAATAGCAGTTAATTTAACAAACATCAAACAAAGGATTGAAGAGATTGCTTCAACTGATAATGTTGATTCTAAAGAAGTTAAGATCATTGCTGTTTCGAAAAAAAAGGATTTCAGCCTTATAAAAATTGCAAATAATTTAGGTGTGAAAGATTTTGGTGAAAATTATGCGCAAGAATTAAAAACTAAAGCTGAAATGGTTAATGATGAAGAAATTTCTTGGCATTTCATTGGCCCTATACAATCAAACAAAGTAAAGCTGATTGCAAAGCATGCTCATTGGGTTCATGCATTAGACCGAGAAAAAATTATAGTTAAACTTAATGATGAATGCGAAAAACAAAGTAAATTAATAAATGGTTTTATCCAGGTTAATATTTCATCAGAAGATTCCAAAAGTGGTTGTAATCCAAATAACTTGATAGAGCTAGCAAAACTTATTAAATCAATGAAAAATATCGATTTAAAAGGCATAATGGCTCTCCCAAAGCTAACTGATAATAGGTTAGATAGGATGGAAACTATGAATAAAGTTATAAATCTTAGCAATAAATTAAAAGGTCACTTCCCTGAGGCTAAATACATATCAATGGGTACCACATCAGACTTTGAAGATGCTGTATCAGTTGGATCAAATGTTATCAGACTTGGTGAGTCAATTTTTGGAAAAAGATTATGAGGGTTGCATTTTATGGTTGTGGCAATATTGCGCAGTCTATTATTGAAGGATTGATTGAAGACGGATTTAAATCTAAAGATATTTTCTATGTGGATAGAAATAAAGGCAACAAGAGAAGATTAAAGAAATTAAAAATTAATAATTTAGATAACAATAAAGTAAGTATTGATATTTTCTTTCTTGCAGTTAAACCAAAAGATGCAATGTTGGCATACGAAACAATTATAAAATCATATAGTAATCCAAAAATAGTATCTTTGGTTGCAGGTATAAACTCAAAGTCATATTTAAAAAGAGGAAACGACATAGAATTTCTTCGTGCTATGCCAAATACTTCCTCAAAGTATAATTCTGGAATTACAGCTATCTTAAACTCAACCTTCAAAGCAAATAATCTTAAAAAAGTTATTAAACTATTTAAAAGAGTTGGAATTGTTTTAGAGCTTGACAAAGAATCAAGTATGGACAAGTTCACCGGCTTTATTGGAAGTGGGCCCGCATACTTTTTCTATTTGCTTAAAACCTATGAAAAAAATTTAAACAAGTTAAGTAATGGAGATTCTTTAAAATCTAAAGAAATTATTGCTAGCCTTCTTAACGGAGTTGCTTTATCTATTAAAAATGGTGGTTCTATGGATGAGTTAATTAAGATTGTGGCATCTAAGAAAGGAACCACTGAAGCAGGAATAAATCTCTACAAGAACAAGAAGTTACTTAATATTTTTGATTATGGTATTAAATCTGCGATAAAGAGGTCAAAAGAAATATCAAATGAATATAAATAGTATTGAAATAGTAGGAATAATTTTAGACGTAGTAAACTATGCTTTTGTATTCTTGTTCTTGTTCAGCCTTTTAAAAGTAAATTACTTTAATCCTATTGTTAGTATGTTAATGAAAATATATTCGCCAATTGAAAAAATATCAATAATTAAAAATAGAACTGTCAACATATTTTTTATATCTGTACTAATAGAGTTTATTACCTTGATGATTTATTTCGGCAATCAATACGAAACGTTGTCTTTGGCTGCAGTATCTGTTGTAAAAACTCTGTTACTTATTCTAAGAATTATATTCTTTGCAGTAATTGGTGGAGTGATCTTAAGCTGGGTTTCACCTGAAAAATCCAATGCTTTTCTTGAGTTAGTTGTAGAGGTTTCAGATAAATTAATGAGTCCGTTGAGGAATATCATACCCTCAGCTGGAGGTTTAGATTTCTCTCCATTATTTATTCTCATTTTTATAAATTTAACAGAAAACTTTTTAAGGAATATCTTGAGCTCTATAGTATGAAGTCTGAAAGTGAACTAATTAAATTTGAAGAGGGTATTTCACTAGAGTCTGGGGATAATCTAAGTTCTTTTGAATTAATGATAGAAACATACGGAGATTTAAATGACTCTAAATCTAATGCTGTTCTAGTTTGCCATGCTTTTTCAGGTAATCACCATGTTGCTGGAAAAAATCCTAAGGGAGAAATTGGTTGGTGGGACGAAATAGTTGGTTCAAATAAAGCTATAGATACAAATAAGTATTTTGTTGTATGTTGTAACAATTTAGGTGGTTGTTCTGGATCATCAGGGCCTTCCTCGATAAATCCTAAAACTGGTAAAATTTATGGCAAGGACTTCCCCATTGTAAGTGTCAAAGACTGGGTGAAATCGCAAAATATGTTAACTGAAAGATTGGGAATTCCTCAATGGCTTTTTGTTGTAGGTGGTAGTTTGGGAGGAATGCAAGCACTTGAATGGTCTATTTCATATCCTGAAAAAATTCTTAAAGCGGGTATTTTTGCAGCAGCTGCTAAATCAAGCACTCAAAATATTGCAATGAACGAGGTTGGAAGAGAGTCTATTAGAAAAGATCCTAATTTTAATAATGGAGATTATATCGAGTTAGGTGTAAAGCCCAAAAATGGTCTTAAAACTGCAAGAATGTTGGGTCACATAACATATCTTTCAGAGGAAAACATGGACTTAAGATTTGGCAGAAAATTCCAAGATAGTGATTCTAAGGTAGATGGAAAAGTAGATTTTGAAGTAGAAAATTATCTCCAATATAAAGGAGAAAAGTTTACTGAAAACTTTGATGCTAATTCTTACATATTAATGACAAAAGCAATGGATGGTTATGATGCATCAAAAAACTTCAAGAATTTAGATGAAGCTCTTTCAAGTGTCTCATCCGAGCTTCTTATAGTTGGATTCGATTCTGATTGGCTTTACCCACCTGAAAGGGGAAAAGAAATTCAGCTTGCAGCTATGAATAATAATATTAAATCTTCATACATAACCTTAGATGGTAGACAAGGTCACGATAGTTTCTTGTTTTCATCAGAAAAATATGAAGAAATAATTCAAGAATTCGTAGGCTCATAATGGCAAAAGAACTTTCATCATATATAGAAAATTGGGTTCCTGAGAATAGCAAAGTTATTGATTTTGGCTGTGGTGATGGTTCATTGCTTAAAAAATTAATAGATAGCAAAAATATTTTGGGTTATGGAGTCGAAATTAATGATAAAAAAATTAATGAATGTATTAAGAAAAAGGTGCCAGTAATTAAGCAAGATATCGATATGGGTATCAACGAATTTGCATCTTCAAATTTTGATTTTTCTATTATGGCAAGATCAATACAATGCCTCAAAAATCCAAACTTGGCATTAAACAGAATGCTAAAACTCTCAAAAAGATGTGTTGTTACTCTCCCAAACCTTGGATATTGGAAATGCCGATTTGATTTACTCAAAGGAAGAATGCCAGTTACTCCAGACTTGCCCTTAAGTTGGTTTGAAACTGAAAATATTCATCTTTGCACCATCAAAGATTTTGAAAAATTATGTTCTGACGAGGGTATCAAGATACAAGATAAAGTTTTTCTTAGTGGAAGTGGTAAGAAAAGCTTAATTTCATCATTAATACCAAATCTTTTTGCAACTGAAGGAGTTTATCTGCTTGAAAAAGAATAAAGATATTCTATTTGCAACTTCTAATAAAGGAAAAATTAAAGAGTTTAAAAAAATTTTTAAAGACTATAATTTATTTTCTTTGAGTGATTTTCAAATAGATGACGCTATAGAAGATGGGAAATCTTTTTTTGAGAATGCTTTGATTAAAGCAAAACATGGGGCAGCTTATTCTGATAAATACACAATTGCAGATGATTCTGGTCTTGTGATTCCTGAATTAAATTATGAGCCAGGTATATATTCAGCTAGATATGCTGGAGATGCTGCATCAGATTTAGATAACAGAAATAAAGTAATAAAAAAGATTGAAAATATCTCTAAACAAAGTCTTGATGCATATTATGTCTGTGTTCTAGTAGGACTAAGAGCTAATGATGATCCTATGCCAATAATTTCTGAAGGTAAAATTCATGGAAGAGTTTCCATAAATAGCATAGGAGATGGTGGATTTGGTTATGATAAGATTTTTTACCCAAGAGGTTTTGATTTATCTATGGCTCAAATTGATTCTGAGACTAAAAATGAGATTAGTCATAGAGCAATTGCTTCAAAGAACTTTTTGTCACAATTCAAATAGACTTTTTAAAATCGAAGACTGATATCTTTCTTTCTTCTGAGATGCCTCTTCTTTCAAACTTAGTTAACTCTTTTCTTGTAATTATGCTATCTTTTGTTTTTGAAAATTTTTTAAAAACTCGAAGATCTTCTTCAATGCTTTCAGCATAGTTTTGCCAATCAGTAGATATATGTAAATATGAGTTTTCTTTCATAAAGTTGAACATCATTTGCAGAAATTCTTTGCTTATAAGTCTTCTTTTATGATGTTTTTCTTTTGGCCAAGGGTCTGGACAAATAATAATTATCAAATCAAAAATTTCCTCAGGTTCGCTGTCAAATAGATCTCTAACGTCGTTTTGGTAAATTTTTATATTTGAAAGTTTTTTTTGATTTATAGCTCCAATAAGTGATCCAATTCCAGATTTATATACCTCTGATCCAATATGTAAAGTGTTTGGATTAAGGATTGCTTGATTGATCAGATTCTCACCATTGCCAAAGCCAATCTCTAATGCGCATTTAGAATATCTTTTTAAGCTATATTTTAAGTCTTCTAAGTTTTTAATCTCAAAGCTTTTAAAAAGCTCAAGATTTTTTTTCTGACTATTTGTAATTCTCCCATTTCTTTTCGCGAAAGATGGGAGATATTTTTGATGCATTGAAGATTGATGTTCTATGCGTGATCTACCATTATAGATTTAAGTTTTTTTAATGCAGAACTCTCAATTTGTCTGATTCTTTCAGCAGAAACCTCATACTCATCAGCCAAATCATGAAGTGTAGCTTTTTGATCACCAAGATATCTCCTTTGAAGAATATCTTTACTTCTATCATCAAGTATTTTAAGTGCCTCTACTAAATCATTTTTATTTACTTGATCTGCTTGCTCATTGGCAACAATAACCTCTGGGTCATATGTCTTATCTTCAAGATATTGAGATGGAGACATAATCTCATCATCGTCACTACCGGCAGGTGCAGGAGCGTCAAAAGAAGAATCATTTGACGAGAGTCTATTTTCCATATGAAGAACATCTTTAACCTCAACATTCAAATCATTAGCAATCTTTTCCGCTTCTTCCTTTGTAAGCCAATCTAGGCTCTTCTTTTTACTTCTAAGATTAAAAAATAACTTTCTTTGAGCTTTTGTAGTTGCAATTTTTACTAGTCTCCAGTTTTTTAATATATATTCATGTATTTCTGCTTTAATCCAATGTACTGCAAAAGAAACTAATTTAACCCCTCTATGTGGGTCATACTTATCTACCGCCTTCATTAATCCAACATTTCCCTCTTGAATAATATCCCCTAATGGCAATCCATATCCTTGATACGATCTAGCGATGTGCACAACAAATCTTAAATGATGAATTACAAGCTGTCTCGCTGCATCTAAATCATCTTCTTCATACAGCTTTAGTGCTAACTCTTGTTCTTGCTCTTTCGTAAGAATTGGTATTGCATGAATAGACGACAAGTAGGATTCTATATCCTTACCGGGAGTATTAAGCTGAGATGGTTGTAAATGTGTACCCATATTATATTAAATATTTATAGTTAATTATATCAATTAATTATGTATATCTTGAAATTATACCAATTTTTTTAAGAAATCGTCTAATAATGGCAAAAAATCGTTTTTAATTACAATATTTCTGAATCCTATAAAAAATGAATTAAGTATTGAGGTTTTTTTAGAGTATTTCAGTTCATTGTGATTTTTAATATCTATTACGCTTCCTCCAAAACTATTTAATACCGCATGCGCTGCAGCAATATCCCACTCAGAAGTTGGTCCAAATCTTGGATAAATATCAGCTGTATTATCCGCTAAACAACATAATTTGAGCGAGCTACCCTTCTCTATAATCTCAAAGTTAATATCTAAGCTTTTCAGAAAATTTAAAAATTTTTTATCATTAACATTTTTATGGCTTTTACTCATTACAATTCTAAGAATATCTTGATCAGAATTATTTCCTATATTTTCATCAAAAATTGACCCATACCACAATTTACTTGATGCAGGTGCTCCTACAATTCCAAAAATTGACTTTGAATTTTGAATCAGTGCAATATTTACCGTGAATTCATCTGTTTTGTTTATAAACTCTTTTGTTCCATCAAGTGGGTCTACAAGCCAATATAAATTATCTAGTTTTTCAAGCATACTTTCGTGAAAGATTTCCTCTGTAATTATAGGTATGGTGGGAGTAATTTTTTTTAAATTTTCGATAATGACTTCATTCGCTTTTTTATCAGCCTTGGTCAACGGTGATCCATCAGATTTATCAATCACTTCAAAATTGTCACTCCTGTAAATCTTCATTACCTCATTTGAAGCTTGTGACACACATTCTTTTAAAGGATGTGTTATTTCCTCAATAAAATTTTTATCAATATTCATAATGTTAAGAACATTTAGATTTTTGTAAGTTTTTATAATTAATTATTTCTAAAATTTTATTATGTATTTCAGTATTATCCATCACACCAGTAAATAAATTTGCTCCTGGTCCATATGCATGAACAGTTACTGGTTGCGCAGTGTGCTTACCATTTAGCCATTGAATTATAATTTTTCCTTTTTCTTGCTTAAGAACTTGTAAGCCACCTGTCTCATGATCCGCTGTAACAATTAAAAGAGTGTTTTCATCGATTGTTACAAAATTTATAAGGTCTTTAATTGTGTTATCAAAATCTATAAATTCGTTTATTAAATAATTAGTATCATTACTATGCCCTGCCCAGTCGATTTGACTTCCCTCAGACATTAAAAAAAATCCTGAGCAATTTTTTGTAGATTGCTCTAAATGTGACAGTGCGAATTTTGTCATATCTAGTTGTGTTGGTTTTTCTGGAGATCTTTTGATCCCATCCTCATCAAATAACCCAATTACTTTTGATTTTGAATTTATACTCTTTAATTCTGTTTTTGATAGAAGCAAAGTATGTTCAGCATTAACCTTGTCAAGGTCGAAGAATTCTTTTCCTCCTCCAAGCGCAACTTTAATTGGTGATTCTAGTAGTTGATTAGCAATCTCAATTTCCTTATATCGTGAATCAATATGGGCATAAAATGCTGCTGGAGTTGCATGAGTGACTGATGATGTGGCGACAATTCCACTCATAAAACCTTTTTCTGATAATTTTTCTGGCAACGTTTTTAAATTTTTTTTATCAGGCAGCATTGATAAATACCTATTTTTTGTTTTAAACCCAGTTGCCCATGCTGTCCCTGCTGCAGCAGAATCTGTATAAATATCATTCAAAGAATGAATAAGCATCAAACCTGTTACTGGCATTTGATCTAATGATAATCTGTAATCTGGACCTCCAATTGCTAATCTTGCAAGCGTCATTTGATTGATACCAGTTCCATCACCTATAACCAAAATAATATTCCTAGGAGTTTGATTGTCTGGGAAACTTTTTATTTTTAGAAGATCTGTTTTTTTTGTTCCAAAATTTACTTCTTCAATTCCTGCATTGTTATTGTTAAAAATGAAATTACAGCTTGTAAGAAAAATAATTACTAATATGGATATGGAAGCTTTTTTTGCAATCATCTTTTGAGGACTTCTTTTCTGTATTTTATAGCCTCTTCTTCAGATTCTGGAAATTGATCATATAAAGAATATTCCCATCTTCCATAAGTTGGATTTGTAATCATGAACCATTTTTTCCCCCACATTTGATCATATTTTTTGGCAACTTTTTTTCGTTCTTTATGAAAAACATATGCCTCATCTGTTGAAACAAAATCTGTAAGTTGGTCACCAATTAATAAAAGAACTCTATATTTTTCTGCAATAAGCTCTCTTCGAGATGTTTTATCTCTTTCATCAGGATCTTCTCTCATAAAAAGTATCTTTTCTTTGGTATCAAATGGAAGATTTAATTTTATTAAGTTTTTTTGTGTAGCATCTCTTAACGATTCTAATCTATTAGTTAAATAAAAAATCTTGATCCCTTTTTCATCAGTGTACTCTAAGAAATCTTTGACTCCAGCTACAGGGGTAGCATTTGCTTCATTAACCCATTCTATCCATCCATTTGGATAGGATAGTCCAGATATTATAGTTCTTCCCTGAAATTTTGAATTATCCAGAACAGTTTCATCTATATCAATTATTATTGCAGGAGGCTTATCAGCATAATTGCTTTTCTGTTCCAACACAGCAGTCCAAGAATCATCTGATAGAGCAAAATCTAAAATATCTTTAGCAGAGTTATAAGTTTGAATATTATTAGCCTCGAATTCAGCGGAAGTTTGAACATATAGAACAGAGAGCATAGATTGTTCTTGAAAAGATTTATCATTCTCTGAGGCAAAAATATTAATATTAAAAATAATTAATAAATTCAAAAAACATAAGATTAGAGATTTCATCATATAAGTGCATTATAATGCTTAATGATTACAAGACTAATTTATTAATTACATATATGAATAATAAAATAATAGAGAATTTAGAGCAGCTTAAAAAAATGCTTGTTCTTTTAAGTGAAGAAAGAAAAGTAGTATTATCTCATCATAAAACGTTTGAACATGTTGAAAAAATGAGAAAAATAGTAAATGAATCAATCGATATGGCGAATCAATAATGAGTAATAAAAAATATAGTTGTTTTGAGTTAAGTACTGACAAAGGTATAGCAAGTCTTGTTCTCTCAAGACCTGAAGAACTAAATACAATGTCTCGAGATTTTTGGGTAGAGCTATCAGAAGTATTAAATGATATAAATAGAGACTCTGATGTAAGAGTTGTTGTAATGTCCTCAACTGGAAAACATTTTTGTGCAGGAATGGATTTAAGTGCATTCTCAAATGGTGTCGAAAATATTCCCGATGATAAGAAACCAGATCATGCAAGAATTGGAGAAGCCCTATACAGAGTAGCAAAAGAACTTCAAGAATATATAAGTACTTTAGAAAAAATAAGAGTGCCTGTGATCTCCGCCATTCAAGGTGGTTGTGTTGGTGGTGCTCTAGATTTAATAACTGCTTGTGATATCAGGTACGCAACAAATGATGCTTTCTTTTGCATACAAGAGATAAATATTGGTATGGCAGCAGATGTGGGAACCTTGCAAAGACTACCAAGAATAATTCCAGACTCAAAAATGAGAGAAATGGCATACTCCGGTAGAAGAATGTACGCTGAAGAAGCAAAGGATTGTGGACTAGTTAGTGATACATTTGAAACTCAAGAAGATATGCTAGAGGCTGCTACAAAAATTGCTAAGGAGATTGCTTCAAAATCACCAGTTGCAATATACGGTCTTAAAGCAGTAATGAATTACTCAAGAGATCATTCAATTAGCGATAGTCTTGATTTTAATGCTCTATGGAGTGGGGCCATGTTAAGCCAAAAAGATATGGCTGAGGCTATGAGTGCTCAAATGGAAAAAAGAGAAGCTTCATTTAATGAACTAGTTGATGTTAAAAAATTTAACGAGGTTGATAAATAAACTTCTTAAAAACTTAGATTTAAATTACCAAAATCAAAGATATTACAATTGCTATAACCCACATTATTGAACTATAAAGAAAAATATTTAATTTTGTTTCTAGAATAGATTTGAATGGAATTTGCATGCCAATACAAAACAATGCTGCAACAATAAAAATTTTACTTATAGATTCAAAAATATAAATATATTGGTCATTAAAATCCAAAAAAGATCCTGACAAAACAGCCAGGATAAAGATTAAGACAAAGGTTGGTAATTGAATTTTTGTTTTATTTTTTTCTTCGTAAAAAAAGCCTAAAAGTATCATTAATGGTATTAACCAAAGTGTTCTTATTAGCTTGACTAATGTTGCAGTCTCAAGGGCGCTTGGACCATAAATCATTGAAGCTCCAATAACTGAGCTTGTATCATGAATTGAAAGAGCGACCCAAGCTCCAAAAGTTTCTTCAGATATATTTAAATATCCACCAATTATTGGAAAAAGAATTATTGCTAAAATATTAAACATAAAAATAATACTTATAGATAAAAATAAGTATTTTGACTTCACTTTAATTAAAGTTGAAACTGCTGCCATTGCAGTGATGCCACATATAGCAGTACCAGAGATTATTAAGATAATTAGTTTTCTTTTTAATTTAAAAAGCTTAGAAATTAAAAATCCAAAAGTTATTATTAATAGAAACTGAATAGCTATTGCTGGAAGATAAGTTTGAGTAATTGTTAAACTATTTGAAAAAGATAGCGTTAGTCCTAAAAAAATAATTCCTATTTGCAAAAAATTTGTGCCCAAAAATTTCTTATTTGAATTTTTGTCAGAATTAAAAAAAAATGCATAGATGATGCCCGAAACAATTCCAAGTATTGGAGATGCCGATAATATAGCTACGAATGCAAGTGGCATCCCAACAATATATCTCACTTTTGATGCTCTATAAGTAAGGTTGGAACTCCATTAGTATGAGATTTAATTGTTAAAACCTTAGTACCCTCTTTGATGCCTGGTTTGATATCTGAAACTTCAACTCCTTCATTTTTGAGTCTTTTATAAGCACTCTTAATGGAATCTACCTCCCATGCTAATCCCCACAAACTATCTGAAGGTTTATCTTTATTTTTGGTTTCAACAACCTCAAGTGTAGTTTTGTTTAATCTAAAGAAAAGCATTCTCCTATCCCAGTGTTCAATTATCTTATCAAGTGCAAGTCTTATTTTGAAAAAATCTCTGTGAATTTTAATAAATCCTTCTGCATCATTTGTATTTATAACGACGTGATCTAGCTTACGAACTCCAGAGTTATTTTTTATTTTAGTTTTTTTTAAACTTCCAAATATATGTTGGATGACAAATATAAGAGCCCCCCTAGTGATCTCGTTAGGTAAAAATAAATTTTTCCATCCTCTTTTTTCTTTAGTTAAAAGGTTTATACCTTCTCCATCAAAAATATCTTCAGCATCAAAGTTGCTTTTAATCAATTCAGCTCTGATTTGGTTAATGTCTTTTGAACCATAAGCCATTCCGATTAGTCCCTCAGCTTTTTCTTTAAGATGATTCTTAATTACTTTTGAGCCTGGGCCATTACTATTAGGATTTATTAATTCTAAGTAAATATTTGTGAAATTAAATAAAACATTTCTTGTTCCAAGCTGCTCATGCTCACCCTTCCAAACTGGAGAAATTCCTAAAATTTTTTCATAATTTTTTTCTGCTTCATCAAGATCTTTTACTGCAATGATTATATGATCAATTGATGAAAGCATAATTTTTGGACAGTTCAGTAAACTTTATGTTTTTTAGCTGATATAAGGGTATTTTTTGATTTATTTTGATAGTTTTCTCAAAAAAACTGGAGTAGTAACAGTAGATTCTTTCTTTGAAAATGAGTATCCATCTAGATTAAAATCTACTAAATCTTCAAAGTTACGAATTTTATTCTTGATAATCCATCTAGCCATCAAACCTCTTGCCTTTTTTGCATAAAAACTAATTATCTTATAGTTACCATTTTTATAATCTTTAAAAGTTGGTGTAACAAGATTAATATCTTCAGACATTTTTCCAAGAACAGTAAAATACTCCTTAGATGCCAAATTTACTATGAGATCAGATTTCATATCCTTTAGTTCACTTAACACATTTTTTTGTATTTTATCTCCCCAAAATTTATAGAGACTATTTCCTTCGGGTGTTTCTAACTTTGTTCCCATCTCAAGTCTATATGGTTTCATAAGATCAAGTGGTTTAAGGATGCCATATAAGCCTGACAAGATTCGAAGATGTTTTTGTGCAAAATTTAGATCGCTTTTTGAAAGGCTTTCAGCCTGAAGTCCTTGATATACATCTCCTTTAAATACTAGCATTGAGGGCTTAGAATCATTTGAAACAGTTTTTGATGCTGTCCATGATTGATACCTATCATAATTGAGAGTTGCCAACTTATCACTTAGACCCATTAATGAAGCAATATCCTTTGGTTCTTTTTTCTGAAGTAACTTAATTAACTTAGAGGATTGATTCAAAAAGGCAGGCACAGAATGCTTATTTGAAACTTCAAAATTGTAATCGAGTGTTTTTGCAGGAGAAAGTACTATAATCATGGATGTATTCTAACGAATATATGATTACTTATTCAATAATAAATATGGAAAAAACAATAAATTCTATAGGAAAATTCATATCATTAATGATACCTTGCATGACATTATTAATGATAGTGATAATAGTTGCTAGATATTTCTTTGGAATTGGTTTAACTGGTCTGCAGGAATTAGTGATGTACATTCATGCGTTTGTTTTTTTGGGCTGTGCTGGATATGTTTTTTCAAAAGACGAGCATGTGCGGGTTGATATTTTTTATAGAGATGCCTCTAAAAGCTATAAAAAAAATATTAATATTTTATTTGGTTTGATTTTCTTGCTACCTGTATGTTTTGTAATTGGATATTTTTCTATAGAACTAATTTCGATGTCTTGGAAGATAAATGAAATTTCAACGGAGGCTGGTGGTCTCAAATTTGTATACATTCAAAAAACTTTAATTATGTTATTTCCAATTAGTCTTGTCATTGTCTTAATTCATAAATTTGTAAATAATAAATGGAATTAATACCGCTTCTGCTCTTAACAATAATTTGTGTTGTTCTTTTACTTGGCTATCCTGTAGCTTTTACACTAGCGGGTGTATCAATACTTTTTGCTGTAGTTTGTATTCCCTTTGGCATATTTGATCCTACCATTCTTAAAAGTATCCCAATTAGAGTCTTTGGAATTATGAATAATGTAACGTTGCTAGCAGTACCATTATTTATATACATGGGAACTGTTCTTGAAAAATCAGGCATAGCTGCAAAAATGCTAGAAAATATGGCAGCAGCATTTAAGAATACAAAAGGAGGTTTATCGATATCGATTATATTTGTTGGGGCTCTCCTAGCAGCAAGCACAGGAATTGTTGGTGCAACTGTTGTAACAATGGGATTGATGTCTCTTCCAATCTTAATCAATCAAGGATATGAAAGGAGTTTTTCAACTGGTTTGGTAGCATCTACCGGAACTCTCGGTCAAATAATACCTCCATCAATTGCTTTGGTTTTGCTTGGTGATGTTATGTCAAATGCTTACCAAAGAGCTCAAAATGATATGGGTATATTCTCACAACAAACTGTAACAGTCGGAGATCTTTTTATTGGAGCAATAGTTCCAGGGATAATGATATGTTTAGGCTACTTAATTTATACAATTTATAAAAATAAAACTAATCCACATTTAAAAGATTACACGAATAGCTCAAATGTTAAGAATTTAGTGTTATTTAAAACTTTAATGCTACCAATTATTTTAATTTTTCTTGTGCTTGGTTCAATATTTGCAGGAATTGCAACACCTACAGAAGCAGCAGCAATTGGAGCCTTTGGTGCTTTAATAATAGCTCTGATCAATCAAAAAGTTGATATAAGTTTTATCAAAGAAACATCTGAAAAAACTGCAGTTGTGTCTACAATGATCTTTACAATTCTTATTGGGGCCTCAATATTTTCTCTTATATTCAGAGGTGTTGGTGGTGATGATTTAATAGATTTAATTTTTAACTCTCTTCCTGGTGGCTCTTACACAGCTTTAATATTTGTTCTCTTAGTAATATTCTTATTAGGATTTATTCTAGATTTTATTGAAATTTGTTATGTCATTATTCCATTAGTTGCTCCGCCTCTTTTGATTATGGGTTTTGATCCTGTGTGGCTCGCCATTTTATTTGCAATAAACTTGCAAACTTCTTTTTTAACTCCTCCTTTTGGATTTTCTTTGTTTTATCTCCGCGGAGTTGCAGATGAAAGCATTCAGACAAAAGAGATATATAAAGGAGTGATTCCCTTTATATTTATTCAACTATTGATTCTTTTCTTAGTTATTCTATTTCCAACTATTATTATTAAATAGCATGCTAATTATGGGGAAAAAAATATTAACTATATTCATACTTTTAATTTTAGTTGGGTGTTCAAAGTCATTTTATGAATTGGAGGATAGGGTAAAAGCTCAGGCAGAAAAAACTAGTTCTCAGAAATCATTTTTGCAAATTAAAAGGGATGCATATTATTTTTTCCAATGGAGTAAAGATAACACCTTTAGGGATGAAATAAATGAATTTAAGAAGTTAGATGCTATATATCCGCCTGAAAAAGGTAAGATTCTTTTTACAGGAAGTTCAAGTATTAGGTATTGGGACTCTTTAGAAAAAGATATGAAGCCCCTTGAAGTACTAAATCGTGGTTTTGGAGGTGCGCATATTTCACATGTTATTCATCATTTTAAAGAAATTGTTGAGCCATATAATCCAGAAGCAATAGTATTTTTTTGTGGAACAAATGACCTTACTGCCTTAAAAACTCCGGAAGAAACAATAGACGATTTTAAAAAATTTTTGAATCTTGTTAGAAAAAACTTTAAAAATATAAAAGTTTATGTAATTGGAATAAAGCCATCTGTTTCACGAATTTATCTTGACGAACAGGAGAGAATTTACAATAGATCAATTAGTGTCTTAGCAGATGAAGATCCTTTCTTAGAATATATTGATGTCTGGAATTCAATGCTAAATAAAGATGGAACCAGAATGTCAGAGTTATATATTGAAGATGGTCTTCATATGAATAAAAAAGGATATGAGGTTTGGACTAAACTTGTTAGAGAAGCTCTCGCTAAAGACTTTAATTTTTAGATTGAGCTTTTAAACCAGCATTATTTTTTTCAAGCGCTCTCTCAGCCCTATAACTAGAACGAACCATTGGTCCTGAAACGACTTCTAAAAAACCTTTTCTTAAACCTATTAGTCTATATTTCTCAAATTCTTCAGGAGAAACCCATCTTTCAATAGGATGATGATTTATGGTTGGTCTTAAGTATTGTCCAATAGTTAATATATCAACCTTATTTTTAACAAGGTCATCCATAGTTTGCTCTATTTCTGAATCCTCTTCACCGAGACCAAGGATAATACTACTTTTCGTTAGAACTTTTGGATTAATGCGTTTTGATTCTAAAAGAACATCGAGTGTTTGTTGATATCCTGCTCTGATGTCTCTAACTTGATGAGTAAGTCTTTCAACAGTTTCTATATTTTGAGCAAACACTTCAAGACCGCAATTGACTAAGGTATCAATAGAAGAAGATAGTCCCTTAAAATCTGGAGTTAAAGCTTCAACAGCTGTATTTGGATTCAGTTTTTTTATGAGTTTGACTGTGTCAGCAAAATGTTGTGCACCTCCATCTGGAAGATCGTCTCTATTTACAGATGTAAGAACTACATACTTTAATTTCATTATCTCAACAGCTTTCGCAGTATTGAATGGTTCATTTTTATCTAGCCAACCATTAGGATTTCCAGTATCGACAGAGCAAAACTTACAAGATCTTGTACATACAGAACCCATGAGCATAAAAGTAGCTGTACCAGCAGACCAACATTCGCTAATGTTTGGGCAATGAGCTTCTTCACATACTGTGTAAAGTTGTTTGCTTTGAACCTGTTCTTTTACTTTATGAAAATTTGGATTAAATTCAGCTTTAACTTTTAACCAGTTTGGCTTTTTCGGTGTTGGAATATTTGAAAATTTATTTAATTTTTGACCATTTTTAATGGCTTTAATTCCATCACGATTTATGATTTTTGAGGTCGGTATTATTTCCATAACTAAAATATATTTTTAAGCATATCAATGATTAATTTCTCTAATTGTAATTTAGAAATATTCTTATTCAAATCATTTATCTGTATTACTTCAAGTCCTTTATATCCACATGTATTGATTTGTTTAAAAGGCGATAAATCCATATCAAAATTAATGCTAAGGCCGTGATATGACTTGCCATTAGATATCCTTAATCCAATTGATGCGATTTTCTTTTTGTCTACATATACACCTGGTGCGCCTTCTATAAAATTTGATTGTATTGATAAATCTAATAGCAAACTTTTTACAAAATACTGGATAGAAGTTACTAACTTCTTCGGACTAAAACTTAACTTTTTTACATCAAGCAAAAAATAAACAACTAATTGTCCAGGACCGTGATAGGTAACTTCACCTCCTCTATCTGATTTAACAACAGGGATCTCCCTGGAATCAAGAATATGATTTTCGTTTGCAGCTGTGCCAAGTGTGAACACAGGGTTATGTTCTAAAAGCCAAATCTCATTTCTGAAATCGTCAGACTTCACATGTGATTGCATTAACTCAAGTGTTTCATGATAGTTCACAAGACCGAGAGACTTAAAAGTTAAATCTTCAAGCACTAATTGTTTCTAGCCTCTACAAAGGCATCCTCTGAAACTTTATGATATTCAGAGACATCTTTTTTAAAGCTTTTATATGATTGATAGACTTTGTTTACCATTTCATCTTTTTGCGCATTTTCCTCAAGAATTTGATTTGCAATTAATTTAAATTCATTTATTACATCATCTGGAAGTTTTCTCAGCTCAACATTGTGGGTATCCACTAGCTCGCGAAGAGCAGAGTTATTCTTAGCCGTATATTCATCTAATATGTCTTGATTTACAGCTTTAGCTGCGGTTTCTATTATTGCTTTTAGGTGGCTTGGTAGTTGATCCCATTCATCTTTATTGATTAAAAGTTCTAACATTGAGCCAGGCTCATGCCATCCTGGATAGTAATAATATTTTGCAATTTGATGAAAGCCAAAAGTTAAATCGTTATATGGTCCTACCCACTCAGTAGCATCAATGACTCCAGTCTGAAGAGCGGTAAATAATTCACCGCCCGGTAGCGTAACTGGTATTCCTCCAGCTCTCTTTAAAACTTCGCCACCAACTCCAGGAATTCTCATTTTAAGACCTTTAATATCATCTAGAGAATTAATTTCTTTATTAAACCAACCAAACATTTGAGTGCCAGTATTACCTGCAGGAATAGGATATATATTAAACGGTTCATATATCTCTCTCCATAATTCGATGCCTCCACCCCTATTAGTCCACGCATTGATTTCATCTGCTGTTAAACCAAACGGAACTCCAGTAAAAAACTGAGCAGCTGGTGCTTTCCCTTTCCAAAAATAACCACCGCTATGGCCCATCTGATGAGACCCACTTGAGACAGCATCAAAAACACCAAATGCAGGAACCTGTTCACCAGCTCCATAGACAGTTATTTTCATTTGTCCGTCACTCATTTCTTCAACGAGGTTTGCTATTCGCTCTGGTGCCATGCCTAGACCTGGATAATTTTTTGGCCACGCAGTTACGAGTCGCCACTCATATTTTTTTTCTTCTTCAAAAGAGGAAATATTTTGTTCGTTATCTACAGTGCATGCAAAGATAAATGGCAATAAAAGTACAAGATATATATTTTTTTTCATTACATTTTTTCTAAGTTTGCATATGACATTACCAGCCATTTTGTTCCTGAGTCTTCAAAATTTACTTGAACTCTTGCAGACTCACCAGAACCTTCATAATTTAAAACAATACCTTCGCCAAACTTCTTATGTCTCACTTTCTGTCCTAACGATATCCCTATATCCATCTCAAATTCAATTTTTGTCTCATTAAAATCCTTTCTATTATAAGGAATATTCGTTTGCGCTCTAGGTCTAATCTCATCAATTAAGTCTTTTGGTATTTCTTTTAAAAATCTTGAGGGAGGGTTAAAGGTGTCTGTACCATGAAGCCTTCTTGATTCAGCGTGCGTAATATATAGTTTTTCCATAGCCCTAGTGATTGCTACATAACAAAGTCGCCTTTCTTCTTCTAATTGTGAAGAGCTTTCCATTGATCTTCCATGAGGAAATAGGCTCTCTTCTAAACCAGTTAATATTACTAATTTAAATTCAAGCCCTTTCGCTGAATGCATCGTCATAAGCTGCGCTGCATCATCATGTTCCGATGCTTGTCTGTCACCTGAATCAAGTGAAATAATATCAAGATATCTTTCAGCAATTTGAGAGTTTGTTATTTCTTCTTTGATGCTTTGCTCAAAGTTTTTTGTTGCAGTTATAAGTTCTTCTAAATTTTCAGTTCTGGTCTTGCCTTTCTCTCCAGCCTCTTTTCCATGATATGCATACAAGCCAGTTTCTTTAATTATTAATTCCATCAATTCAGACAAAGTATTTTCTTCAATAAAATTTTTGCACCCTGCAACAAATTCTAAATAGTCTTTTAATCCTGCTCCACCTCTTCCTGAAATGTTTCCTTCATCAATAAGTTTGGCAGATGCTTTAATATATGAAATATTATATTTCTTGGAAGTTTGTCTGATCTTATTTAGCGTTTTTTCTCCAACACCTCTGGTTGGGTTTGAAACAGATCTTTCAAATGATGGGTTATCATTATTATTAAAAATAACTTTTAAATATGCTATTGCATTCTTAATCTCAAGCCTTTCATAAAAGCGCAGCCCGCCATAAATTCTATAAGGTATGCTAATCCGTAATAAAGCTTCTTCAATAGCTCTTGACTGTGCGTTAGATCTATATAAAATTGCGGTCTCTTCATAAGCTCCACCTTTATGCATCCAGTCTTTTAATACGTCAGCTACATATCTTGCTTCATCTTGCTCATTATATGCTTGGTATAAAATTATATTTTCTCCCTCAACTTTTTCAGTCCAAAGATTTTTCCCAAGTCTATCTTTATTATTATCTATTAGAGAATTAGCAGCATTGAGAATTACACTTGTGGATCTATAATTTTGTTCAAGCCTTATAACCTCAGTGTTGTTATAGTCTTCTGTAAATGAATTTACATGCTCGACTTTTGCCCCTCTCCAACCATAAATTGACTGGTCGTCGTCTCCGACTGCAGTAATTTTTGTTTTTGCAGAAGCAATTTCTTGAAGCCATTTATATTGAATTGTATTAGTATCTTGAAACTCATCTATGAGAACTGATTCAAATCTAGACTCAAAAAACATTTTTACTGAGGGTGACTTTTTTATAACCTCATATGATTTTAATATCAATTCTCCAAAATCAACTAAATCGTCTCTATTACATGTTTCTTCATATTCTTTATAAATTTTATTTACTGTCTCAGTATAAAAGTCGCCATCCTCATTTACTTTTGAGCTTCTAATTCCTTCATCTTTCCATGAATTAATTTGCCATTGCGATTGCCTAGCAGGCCATGTAGCTTCATCTAAATTAAATTCTTTTGATATTCTTTTAATTATTCTCAGTTGATCATCTGAATCCAAAATTGTGAAGCCACTTGAAAGATCAGCTTCCTTATGAAATCTCTTTAACAGTTTATGAGACAAGCCATGAAAGGTGCCTACCCAAGAATCAAAAATTTGGGCTTGAAGCAAAGTCTCTATTCTTGATCTCATTTCATTCGCAGCTTTATTGGTGAATGTTACTGCCATTATTGAAGAGGGATTCTTTCCTAAAGCTTCAACCTCCCATGCGACTTTGTGAACCAAAACTCTTGTTTTACCAGAACCAGCTCCTGCTAGTACAAGTAAATGTTGTTTCTCAGAAGTAACAGCATTCCTCTGATCATCATTTAAATTATCTAAAATGTGAGATACATCCATTTAGGGGATTCATTTTTTTGTTTAAGTTAGATATTCTAACCTTATGTCAACAAAATTATTGAGGCAAATTAAAAAATCATTACCTGATTTAAGAAAATCAGAACAAACTGTAGCAGAATTTGTTCTCAAAGATCCTAAATCCATAATAATGATGAAAACGGCCGAAGCATCAAATGAAATGGGAATTAGTGAACCTACATTAATAAGATTCTGTAAGGCAATTGGATTTTCAGGATTTCAAGAGTTCAAAATTAATCTTTCACAACAACTTGCAGCGGATGATTATTTTGTTATGTATGAAATCAATGAAGATGATTCAATTCATGTACTATGCGAAAAAGTTTTTGATACAACTATAAGTGAAATATTGAATGTTCGATCTCAAATCGATCAAGCTATTTTAGAGAATGCAATAGAGACGCTTGTTAATGCAAAAAGAGTCGAATTCTATGCATTTGGAGGATCTGCGCCAGTAGCAATGGATGGACAACATAAATTTTTTAGATTAAAAATATCTTCTTCATATATATCAGACCCTCATCTTCAATTTATGTCAGCTAATTCTCTTGAAAAAGATGACGTTGTTGTAGCCATATCTCAATCAGGAACAACATCGGCATTAATTGATAGTGTAAAAATAGTAAGGAAAAATGGCGTAAAAGTAATAGGCATCATGCCAGGAAATACTCCATTATCAAACTTATGTGACTTTCCGTTAACCATTGATGTAGGTGTTGAAAATAGGATTACTAAACCAGTCACCTCAAGAATTGCATACACTGCTGTTATTGATGTGCTAACCATGGGTGTTGCACAACTCAAACCTGAAGCTCAGGACCACTTATATAATATTGCTGATAGTCAAAGATCTTT
>TARA_Y200000002_G_scaffold182744_1_pt1 | contig 25407 bp, 19 predicted proteins | sample TARA_Y200000002 | Tara Oceans TARA_Y200000002 (sample SAMEA2619388) | marine metagenome | biome: marine biome (ENVO:00000447); feature: surface water layer (ENVO:00002042); material: "saline water (ENVO:00002010), including plankton (ENVO:xxxxxxxx)" | depth 5 m | reverse complement strand
GTTAATTGATCATTTAAACGATTAAATGACAATCGATATTGATAAAAAGAAATACCTTCAGCCTGAAACTGTTGCGCTTTTAAACTCAATGTCTTTGAGAGCTCGACTTGTTGTTGAAGGATATATTATAGGGCAGCATCGAAGTCCATATCATGGATTCTCTGTTGAGTTTGCTGAACATAGATCATATGGGCCAGGTGATGAAATAAGACACATTGACTGGAAACTTTTTGGTAAAACCGATAGGCTATATGTTAAAAGATATGAGGAAGAAACCAATCTCCGTGCACATATTGTATTAGATACTAGTAAATCAATGTTATATAAAAGTGGAGAAATATCAAAACTCACATATGCCAACTTACTTGCAGCATCACTTTCTTATTTAATGATCAATCAGCAAGATGCCGTCGGTTTAGTCCAGTTTTCACAACAAATTGATTCTTTTATCCCGCCAAAATCAAGACCTAGTCATCTAAGTTTAATTCTTGGGAAATTAAATGATAAAAAAGCAGGAGATGATACTAAAGTTGACATTGTTCTTCATGAACTTGCAGAACGTATAAAAAAAAGAGGTATTGTGATCTTGATATCAGACCTTCTAGATAAACCGGAGAGTATTATGAATGGGCTAAAACATTTTAGACATCAGAATCAAGAGGTCATCGTATTTCATCTGCTGGATAGAAAAGAATTAGAATTTGATTTCAATACTCGTACTAAATTTTTAGATATGGAATCAGGAGAGGAGATTATAACAGAACCTTGGCATATTCGCTCAAACTACAACGGCCTTATCAACAAGCTTCAAGATCAATATAAAAGTGAATGCCGAGAACATCTAATTGATTATGTCCCCATATTTACAGACCAAAGCTTAGACCTTAGTATAACAGAGTATCTGAAAAAAAGAAGTAAGCTCTTCTAATTCCCTTCTGCTACATCTCTTTTGTATCTGACTAATTCTAAATTCTTTTGATATATTTCTTTATTATCAATATCAACAATCATAACTGATTTTATTTTCTTTTCTGCTTTTCTATACCATCGTGAAGCTGCATTCAAATCTTTTTCAAAGCCTTTTTCACCATTCAAATAATTATCACCTAGGCCTTCATAAGACCTTGCCATTCCTAAAGCTGCCTCAAAATCTTCTTCATTTAGAAAAAATGCCTCATCAAAAGCTAATTCTGCAGCTTCAAAATTATTCATTTGGTTATGGATAACTCCTAGGTTGAAGTAAAGGTCAGCCTTTGTAGTATCATTTTCTTCATTTGAAATGGCATTTTCAAAAACTTGAATAGATCTTTCTTTTTGTCCAAGGTCATAGTATGCTCCTGCTAATTCTCGTAGCGCTTTACTGTTTGATGGCTCGATTTGAGTTGCTTCTTCATAATAAGGTAAAATTTCTTCACTCGATCTACCAACTCGTCCAAGGATCTGGGCGGCGCCAAAGTTAGCCTCAAAACTTTTGGGATTCTTTTCCACAGCAACTAAGGCTGCATCCACTGCTGAATCATTATCCCCTTTATCTAAATAACATTTAGCAAGCGTTGCATGAGTGTTTGCATCTGCTGGGTTAATCAATGCTGCATTTGAAAAATGGTAAATTGCTAGTTCAAGGTATTCATGTTTTTTATCAGGTTCATCCTGCATTTTCTTAAACTGTGCAACACCTGCATTAAATTCTTTTGCCCAATAAAATTCTACATAATTACTCACTGCCTCTTTAACTGATATAAAGGCACCTCTTATCTCGACAACTTTTTCAGAGTTTATTCCCATTGCTTTATCAAAAAAAACAATCATTTCATTCCAATTTTCATTTTGGGCATGTATCTCAATTGCCATTACCATAGGGATTTCAGGATTATCAGGCTCAACTGCCATTGCTTTTGGTAACCATTCTGCTGCTTTAGAAAAATCTGATTGTTGGATTGCTAGCTTTGCTGTAGTGTACTCTTGACTAGAGCATGACATCATAGTAATTGCAAAAATTACTGTACTCAATAAAATTAAAGTTTTATTAATTATCATGACTTCTTCCTTTTAAATAATGTTTAATCAAAGTCTAAATTAATTGAAACGTAATTACTCGTTCAAGAATTTGTGCTAGACTGCTCTATTAAGTTTTTTTTAAGCTTGTACGTAATTGACGAATGACATGTATATCAAACTGAGCGCCCTGAATTTGAATCACCTCTTCTGCCAATTTTACAGCCACATTTCCTGCACTTTCATAACCATTACCCATTGCCAACGATGCTAAAAAACCAGCAGCATACATATCGCCAGCACCAGTCGTATCTTTTACAAGCACTGGACTAGGCTCAATTATATATTTTTCATTGTTATTAATTATAGTAGACCCATCTTTACCTAGTTTAATTCCGAAATTTTTTACAACTTTTTTAAGATCTTCAATACAAACACTCACATCTTCAGAGCTCATTAAAATTTTCAGTTCTGATTTATTTGCAAATAAAATATCTATATCATGTTTGATTAGTTGTAAAAATGAGTCTTTATTACGATCAACTGCAAATGGATCCGCAACATCAAATACTATCTTGACGTTATTTTCTTTTGCAATTTGAATGGCTTTTTTGATTGCCGATTTCTGGGAATCCGTATCCCACATATAGCCCGTAAAGTAGAAGAATTTTGCATTCGATAACTTTACTTCGTCGATATCCTCAGAAGCATATTCTTGACACATCCCCAAATTAGTATTCATGGTTCTTTCACCATCTGGAGTAACCAATATAACACTCGAGCCAGTGAGACCCTCACCAAGCACTATACCTGAATCAGTACCATATTCTCTAACTCGCTCAAGATAAATTTCTCCCAATTTATCTTTTCCAATTTTGCCAGAAATATGGGAGTTTATGCCTAAACCAGAACATGCGAGCAAAGTATTAGGAGCTGAACCTCCAGGATAGTAATTAGTCTCTTTTTCTTTGTAATAGTTGAGTATCTCTCCTTGCCTCTTAGAATCAACAAGAGCCATAGTCCCTTTGCTCAATTCTAGACTAATAATGTCTTCTTCTGTTGCATTTATCACAACATCAATCAATGGATTTCCAATACCAAAAATAATGGGATAGTTGTTTTTCATACGATTTAAATTTTAATTAATTATAGATTAAATGAATTTTTTTAGAACATATATTTTAACTCTTAAATTTACATTCGTTGATAAATCTAACAAATGTGAAAAACAATTTTTTAATATTTAAACTCTTGCTCAACAAAATCGAAAAAAAGTATATTTAGCGATAATGGATACAAAAACCTTTGCAATAATTACTGATATTCACTCAAACATATCATCGCTTGAGAAAGCAATGGCAATAATAGATGAGAAAAATAATATCGACCAGATCATTTGTTTAGGAGACTGTTTTGCCCTAGGTCCTGAACCTGAAGCAACTCTAAAAAAATTAAAAACAATTTTAAATTGTATTTTCATCCGCGGTAACCATGATAGATATTTAATTGAAAAACTCTGGGAAGATGAACTCCCATCCTTAGAAGGAATGGACCCATATGACCCTATTTGCCAGGCTATTGTTAAAAATGAGAAATGGACAGCAGATCTCCTAGGTGAAGAAGGTAGAGAGTTTTGCAACAAGATGAAAATTGCACATAGAGAGATTGTTGGCAATACTCTCATTGAGTTCACTCATGCATGGTATAAAAGAGATGATAAACCACCATCAGTTACAGAGGCATTGAACTGGCGTAACCACATAGTTGAATCTAATCCTAAAATAGAAAAAGTTGTTTTTGTGCATGGACATGTTCATGTCCCAAGACATCAAATAGTAGAAAATCTAACAATCCTATGTCAAGGTGCAACTGGGTTACCATTTGATAGAGATCAGCGAGGTGCTGTTGCATTTTTAACAATTGAAAATGATAATATCATTTGGGAAGTTGATCGATATGAGTATGATAAAGAGAGCACTACAAAACAATTAGAAAAACGAAAACCACCTTTTTATACCAATTTAAAAAATACCATTAAATTTGCATCCATAAGAAATGACCTATAGGTCATGGATGCTCTTTAAAATTCTAAAATAAAAGTTTTTTCTTCATGTATTATTTCGATCATAGTGCTACTACCCCACTTCTGCCTGAAATTACCGAATTAATGAATAATATTAATGAGGAGGTCTATGGAAATCCTTCATCCGTATACTCGCTTGGTCGAAGATCTCGTAATGTAATTGAAGCAGCAAGAAGTCAAGTTGCACGATCTATATCAGCAAAACCAGACCAAATTATTTTTACAAGTGGTGGAACTGAATCAAATAACCAAGTTTTTTGGTCTTTACTAAATAGTCATCGTAACCATGTTGTTTCTAATGTAATTGAACACCCTGCTGTAGTGAAAGTTCTTCAATTTTTAAACCAATTTGGATTGAGCCATGACCTTGTAGGTGTTGACGCTGATGGTGTTGTATCTATTGATGAAATAGCGAATGCAATTCTACCAGAGACTGCTCTAGTATCTATAATGCTTGCAAATAATGAGATTGGAACTTTGCAACCCGTAAAAAAAATTGTTGAGATTGCGAATAAAAGAGGTGTCTTGGTACATACTGATGCGGTACAATGCCTCGGGAAGATGGAATTGGATGTAATTGATCTTGGAGTAGATTTTTTAAGTCTTTCAGCTCATAAATTCTATGGCCCTAAAGGAATTGGAGCCCTTTATATTAAAGAACCTAAAGCATTATCATCTTTAATTATTGGAGGTGGACAAGAAAAAAATCGTCGAGCAGGGACAGAGAATATATCAGCAATAGCAGGGATGGGCCTAGCTGCTGAAAATTCAATTAAATCCTTGACTAAAAAAATAAATACCCTCTTGAGACTGGAAAAAAAATTTAAAAAAGGACTTAATAAATTTTACAAAAATGCAATTTTAAATGGTAATCAATCTAAAAAATTACCAGGTCTGCTAAATATTTCATTCCCAGGAACCAAATCAGGCATGCTAATGAAGAAATTAGACAGAGAAGGTATTTCTGTTTCGAATGGGTCAGCATGCGGATCTGGTGATATTAAACCTTCACCAGTATTATCCGCTATTGGGCTTGATGACATTACGAATCTTTCAACATTGAGGTTTAGTTTTGGATCTTCCAATACTAATGACCAAATAGATTATCTTTTGAGTAAACTAGAATCGATGCTTTCAGAAACATGAGTAGAATCATCATTGGAATGAGTGGAGGGGTTGATAGCGCAGTAGCCGCATCTATTCTTAAGGAAAAGGGGCATGATGTTGAGGCTCTATTCATGAAAAATTGGGAAGAAGATTCAGAACATTGCACTTCAGAACAGGATTACATAGATGCTCTGCAAGTATGTGAAATTTTAAATATCCCTCTTCATTCAGTAAACTTTGCAAAAGAATATTGGGACCGTGTATTTCAATATTTTTTAGAAGAATATAAGAATGGTCGAACTCCTAATCCTGACGTGCTTTGTAACAATGAAATCAAATTTAAAGAATTCCTCAATTATTCAATTGAATTAGGGGCGAATAAAATAGCAACTGGGCATTATGTTAGAAGAGATAATAAGGATGGAGAGGTCCAGCTAATTAAAGGTTTAGATCATAAAAAAGATCAAAGTTATTTTTTACATGGACTAAACCAAGATCAAATTTCAAAAACCTTATTCCCAATCGGTGACCTTGTTAAATCTGATGTTCGTAAAAGAGCAAAAGAACTTGGATTTGGTAACTTTGAAAAAAAAGACAGTGTTGGTATTTGCTTTATTGGAGAGAGAGATATGCAAGACTTTTTAAAACAATACATACCAGCTAATCCTGGGCATATAGTTACGAGCAAGGGTCTAAATATTGGTAAACATGATGGACTAATGTACTATACTATAGGTCAAAGAAAGGGCCTAGGAATCGGCGGAGGTCATAGTGACCTAGATGGCGCTTGGTATGTGATTGCAAAAGATGTTATCAATAATCATTTAATTGTTGGCCAGGGGCATGATAACCCTGAACTTTATCATAAAGCTCTAAAAGCATCAAAACTGCATTGGATATCTGGTGAACCACCAACAAGTAAAAGATTAAAGGCGAAAATCCGATATCGTTCAGATGATGTTCCTTGCAAAATAACTGAGATCAGCGATAATACTATTGCAATAAAATTTGACAAGTCATGTTTTGGTATTACACCCGGGCAATCAGTTGTATTTTATAATGGTGAGACATGTCTAGGTGGTGCTACAATTGATTCATACTGGAATTAAGACTTCAATTAATTTATTGTCTTTTATTTTGGAAGTATGATAGGTATGTTAAATTCAGTTAATCATGAACGGTAAATTAAAATCAATTCTAATACTTTTTTTACTTCTGACAATCCTCCCTGCTCAATTCAGAACTGATGTTCAAACAGGAGAAATCCCGAATAATCTTAATGGAGAATTAGAATCTAAACATTCAATATCTATATTTGATTCCCAAAGGCTTGACTTTAGCCATGGTTTGTCAATGTCTATGGTCTCCAATGGTACTCATCTCTACTCCTTAACTGGTCTATCGAGCAGGGTTTCTTACTCAGCTTTGGATAATTTGATGATTGATGCAAATGTTACACTATACAAATCTCAAACACCTTTCCAGCAACACAATAAATTAATTGACCAGTTGAATCTTGGTTTAGATGCTAGTATTACTTATAAACCTACAAAAAATTCATTTCTACAGGTCCGTTTTCAAAATTTGCCATATAATCAAAAATACCAAAATTCTTCACCATTCAATATGAGGTTCATTCAGTAAGTGACCAGTAAGAAAGTCCGGCGCAGACCCAAAAAGCAAAACCAACAAAATCTTACACTGAATGCGGCCATCGGTATTGTTGGAGTCCTACTCCTAGGTTTCATTTATTCATTTTCCCAAAACACATCTCATAGGGGGGTGCCAATTGAAGTAAATTTCCCTGAGAGTAGTGAACCTCGAAAACTTGCTGCTGATGTACATGCCTTGAATCCCATTCAAAACATAAAAGTTGAAATTCTTAATGGTTGTGGAATAAAAGGTATTGCTTCAAAAACAGCTGAATTCCTTTTATTAGAGCATCAAGTAGATGTTGTTAGAGCGGATAATGCAGATAATCATAATTACCCAAATACTTTAATAATTCTAAGAAATGAAAGACTTGAAGCCATTGAACTATTAAGAAAATCTTTTGGAGTCTCAAAAAGCGATAAAACAGTGATTCAAACAGAACCAGACGAATCGCTTGGGGTAGATGTCACAATTATTATTGGCAAAGATATCGATAGCTACTCCAATATTTTTGACTTTATGACCAGTATAAATTGAATGAATAAATCCGAATCGGATTTTATCTCTGACCAACCGCTACTAAAGCAAATACTAGACCTTGCTATTGAAAAAAAAGCAGGTCACTTATTAGCATTGGATGTAAGAGGACTGTCTTCGCTGACAGATTTTTTTGTGATTTGCCATGGCGACTCAAATCCTCAAGTAAAGGCAATTGCTGATAATATTAGAAAAGGGACGGATCACAAGCCTCGACATTTGGAAGGTTATGAAAATCAAAATTGGATCTTATTAGATTACTTTGATATTATTGTTCACATTTTTAATAAAGATGAGCGTGAATATTACGATCTTGAGCGCCTATGGGCTGATGCTCCAATTATGAATATGAATGATGATTGAAATTAAAAATTCCATCATCAAATCTGTCAATGATGTTCTGAGCGCATTATCATATCCTGAAAAAGATTATACTCTTACACCACCAAAAAAATCCGAATTCGGAGACCTTTCCTCTAATATAGCACTTTTGCTCGCTAAGGATTTAAAAAGGTCACCAATGGATATAGCAAAACTCATTGCAGATAAACTAAAAAGTGACTTTAATGAAAACATTTCAAATATTTCTGTCACAAATCCTGGATTCATCAATTTTAAGATAAATGATGATTACTTTCGATCTCAAATAAAACTTATTTTAAATAGTAGTTCTCAATATGGAAAGGGCAATATTGGGAATAGTAAAACTGCTAATGTAGAATTCGTAAGCGCTAACCCAACAGGTCCACTTACAGTTGGACATGGAAGAAATGCAATCCTTGGGGACACAGTATCTAATATATTAGAATGGCAAGGATATGAAGTCACTCGCGAATATTATTTTAATAATGCTGGAAGACAAATGAGGATATTAGCGGAAAGTGTAGAAGCCCGCTATTTTGAACTATTAGGTGAAGATCTAAACATGCCTCAAGATGGATATCAAGGTGACTACATAATAAAAATTGCACAAAATATTTTAGATGTTGAAGGTAAGGAATTAGAGCATGGAACAGATATTTTCAAAGTAACAGCTGAGGAGACCATGTTTAATAAGATTAAAAACTCTTTGAAAAATCTAGAAATATATTTTGATCAATTCACGAATGAAAAAACATTCTATGAAAATGGTGATATCGACACATTTATGAATGAACTGCGCGACAAAGACCTCATTTATGAAAAGGAAAATGCCACATGGTTCAAAGCCTCTTCACTGGGTAAAACTCAAGATAAGGTCTATATAAAAAGTTCAGGAGAGCCAACATATCGGGTACCAGATACTGCATACCATAGGGATAAAATTAAAAGAGACTATGACCTGATTATTGATGTATTTGGTGCTGACCATGCAGACGCATATCCAGATGTTATTGCTGCTTTAGAAGCATTAGGACATAATACGAATCATATTAAGATATTAATATATCAGTTTGTGACACTATTAAGAGATGGACAAAAGGTAAAAATGTCTACCAGAAAAGCTGACTTTGTTTCTCTCGACGATCTTATAGATCAAGTCGGAATAGATGTAGTTCGTTATTTTTTTATAATGCGAAGTATGAATTCACATTTAGATTTTGATCTAGACCTTGCTTCAGACCAATCTGATAAAAATCCAGTATATTATTTGCAGTATGCTCATGCTAGAATATGCAATATCATCTCAAGAGCTAATGATTTAGAATTTGCCCTAGACGATGGATTTGATCCATCATACTTAAGACATGATGAAGAATTAAACCTTTTAAAATATATGGTTCGATTTCCTGAATTTGTAAATATTGCTTATGAGAATCTAGAGCCACAAAATATTGCAAATTATCTACAAGAGCTATCTGCAAGGTTTCACAAATTCTATAATAGCTGTAGAGTTATTACAGATAATATGGAGCTCTCTAAGTCAAGATTAGCTATTGTTAAAGCTGCAAAGATAATTCTAGCTAATGGTTTTAATATTTTAGGTATTTCCGCTCCCGAAAGAATGTAATGATTGATTTTATTCAATCTGAGACTCAATTCTTTATTTTTTGTTTAACAACACTTTTTACCTTAATCAACCCAATAGGTATTGCGCCATTGCTTGTAGTGATGACCGAAAGATTTACTAAAAATGAGAGAATAAAAATTGCAAAAAAGGGATCTGCTACAGCTTTAATAACTTTGCTACTTTTTGCAATTCTTGGGTCTTTGATCTTTAGCTTTTTTGGAATTACCATTGAAGCTTTTCAAATTATGGGTGGTATACTTTTCTTTCGAAATGGCTTAAGGATGCTCGATGCAAAGGTAGGTCGTTCAAGAACAACTCCAGCTGAGCAGGAAGAATCACAAGAAAGCGATGATATTGCGATTAGTCCAATTGGAATACCATTAATAGCTGGACCAGGAGCAATTACTGCAACTATGTTACTTTCAAGCCAAACTCCTCACATACATAGCTATCTAACTTTAGGATTATCTATTTTAATCGTTTTGGCATTTGTATATATCATACTGAGAAATGGAGATGTTCTAATGAGGGTTTTAGGAACATCCATAATGCGAATTATTCAACGATTGATGGGATTAATTTTACTTGTGATTGCAGTGCAATTTGTCATAAATGGAACCGTATCTGTAATTAAACCACTCTTCTAATTATTTTAATAATAGCATTTTTTTCATTGCGCTTTCATGACCAGCCTCTATCTGTATGAAATAGATACCAGTACTAACAGCTTTACCAAAATCATTCGTTCCATTCCAAACATATGTATGCCTACCTGGTAGCATCCCATTATAGAAGTCAGTTTTAATTGTTCGACCCATTATATCAATTAATTTAATTTTTACATTTTCTTTAACATTAAGCTCATACCGAATTGTTGTAATTGGATTAAATGGGTTGGGGTAATTATCGTGAACTAAAAAGTTTTCTGGTAATAGATCGACACTGAAATCATCTATCCCACTAAAAATAGTATTCCCCATATTATCCATAAAACGATATTGTATAGTTGCAGAAAATATATGAGACTGATGGTCTGACATCACCATCACCAAATTAGAATCCAATCCTTTATTGTCTGCTAAAGAAAATTGAACCATTTGGTCTACCGTGTCAACTGATTTGAATAAAAATGTACTATGCTTGGGTTTTATAATATTCATTTTCTCAACATTCAAACTAGAATGCCCAATTAATATTTCTGCCATAGATGTATTTTCTGGTATAGAGAAAGTGATATTTGAGCCTCTACCCTCAAGTGACAACCCACTATGAGTTCGATACGCGTTATCAACACTATCAAATGACAAGTTGAAATATCGCCATTGCCACATTTTAGCAAAAGATGTAAGATCTGTCAAATTTGCTTGACCATCTAGTCTAGGCCTTATATGTGGTGGCGATTCCTTGAATGGTCCAAGGTCAATATCTGGCCATAACCTATTAAATTGAAGAATATCTTCAACAGTCAGATCGCGGTCACTATTAAGATCTCCCCACAGATAGCTGAAAAACTTTAGAGTATCTGATACAAAAAGAGAATTATAGGCAAGAGCACTGTCAAGGTAAACTGTTAACGTATCATTGCTCAAGAGAGTATCATCCCAGGTGATGGTGATCGTGGAATCGGAATATGTTTCTTGAGTGATAAGAGTTGAATCAGCACTGGATATAGTCCTTAGATTGTAAAAATAAATAAGGCGATTGAACTTTATCACCACACTATCCGAACTTGATATTGATAAGACTTTTAAGGAATCACTAAAGTCTGGAGTTATTTTCATTACTCTTGGTTCAGAATCATCAAAATATATCCCATCAGTTCTTATAGCAGAAGAGTGATTAGAAGCTGAATCAACGGCTTTGATGTATGTATAATAAAGTGTATCTCGATCAAGGTCTAAACCGTCAATTTTTACATTTACTAAACTATCCGTGATATACCAGTCCTGAATGTTGATTGTATCATTATTTGTGCCAATGGATAATTCAAAATGGTCAATCCCAATGTTATCTGAAAATCCCTCCCATTCGTATTCTAAAGATGTTGAATCTGGCGTATAATCCATTTCAAATATCCATTGTCCATCATTTATGGTTCCGGCAATTGGAATTTCATTATCAATAAAGACACCATTACCCCAAATGGTATCTGAATAGTTTCCAGCTGAATCGCGAACAAAAACACCTCCATGATAAATATTTTCATTCTGAAGCCCCAGACTACTCCATCCACCAAGATTATTGATTCCTCCCATCGTCCAACCTCTAACATCAGTCATCCCTGATTCAGATCCAAGTGCGTAATAAGTTTCCCTTATCCCTGAGATTAAATCTTCTTGGGACCAATACAGGGTAATGGTATCTGAATTATTATAATAATTTAGATCTTGATTAAATGCGCCTTCTAAAATTGAGGTGAGCAAAGGTTTGCTTTTATCTATCCCTACAATACTACCGTCGGTAGTTAAAGATATACTTAGTCCTTGATTCCCGGCAGAATCCGCATATCCTATATTAAAGGTTACAGGTCCATCAGATTCATTAAGTCCCACTATATAACTACTGGAGTGGGAAGTCCCATTTATAATCCCATTTACAGCAACCGTATCATTGATAATGACTGAAGTAATCGCATTTAAGCCCTCACTCGAAGTAAATATAAGTAAGATACTATCAGACAGGGTCGCCCAATTATTACTAAGAACATTATTTGTAGATATATTTACAGAATCTAAAGTTGGAGATATTTCATCAATATGAATGATTGTTCCATCTGAGATCCCTTGCGTCTCATTACCTGCCTTGTCAATGATTTTAGTAGTGAACTCAGCACTTGAATTATCTTGATAATCACTTATAGATTCAAAAACAGAACGGGAAATTTCTAAAAACTCGTATCCAGTTTCTGAAATTTCAACTATTTCGATTGCGTTTCCAAAATCGACATATCCACCATCATTAATCTTAGTCAATGGCTGGAATGCCCCCCCAATCAAAGATTCATCATCATTAGCTATTGGAGTTTTTATAATTATTGAGTTATTCGAAGCATTCCAAAATCCTCTCATTTCATTACCACCAGAAGCATATACAGAGTCTATCACAAAATCAGATGGAGAGGTTAAGTCAAATAAGATACTTGATTCATCTGTTGTCGAAGAAACAACATTCCCAGAATTACCTACTAGATCTGAAAGTGTAATTTGAAAAGGGATGTACCCTTCTGTCTCGCTACCATCTAATACATACCAAGAGCGATACATAGATCTAGTTTCGTTAATAAAGGTTGTATCTGCTTCCAGACTTGCAATAGATACCAAAAGACTGCTAAGTGGTTCGCTAGATTCATAATCTAGTATCAATGTATCCCCAACAATCGCAAGTGAGGAGTCGTTGGTGTTTGTAGAATGGAAAGAGACAAAACTAAGCGTTGGTCTAGTACCATCGTACCATAAAATTGAACCATCGCTGGTCTCTGTCACCTCTCCTGTCGAATTACCAGCAGAATCTTCTACTGTGATTGAAAAGCTAATTAAACCATCTTCGCCTTCATCAAGTAACTGATGGACCGCAATGAATTCAAGCCCATTCTGTTGAGGAATGACAGTGTTGCCTCCAATACTTATCACAACATTCTTTTGTGGTTCTGAAATGATAAAGAACAATGAATCATTATCTCCGATTGCAGCAGAATCAACCATCACATTATTTGATGAAACTCTTACATTAGTAAGCATTGGTAACGTTCTATCATATCTAACGATTGTCCCATCTGTTGTTGAATTCGCACTTGGTCCTATTGCTCCACCCAAGTCTGTATACTCTATACTAAAAGATATACTCCCTTCATCATCATCATCATCCATAACATGAAATCCTCTATATTTTGCGACACCGTCATTTATGTAGTCTGAATTATTACCTGCAATTAAAATATCCATATTTGTCAGGGCCTCATTTGCTGAAAATTTTACAAATACAGTATCCCCAAGTTTTGACCATGTTGTATCTTGATTATTAGAAGAAATTGAAGTTGACAATATTTCTGGAGGAACGATATCATGATTAACATAACTATTATCCAAAGTACCTACAACTTGAGTTCCTTGATTTGATGCTCTATCTTGAAAGTCTATTGCAAAAGGTAAAATCCCTCCAGGCTCATTTCCAGACAAAGTTAAAGTTGCAATGTAGGCGTCGCCATCCTCAACAAGAGTAGTATTTTCACTCGCTATTGTGACGATAATTGAGTCCGTTATTAAAGGTTCCGCAGGAATGAAAGTAAGAATAACATCGTCTCCTGTTATCGCAATAGAGGTATTGTTTTCATTGTTTGATTGAATGTTTACTTGAGCAAGAGTAGGTGATGTTCTATCAAAAGTGACATTAGATGAATTAGACGTTTCAGTGATTAGATTACTTTCAAGTCCTACAGAATCAGTTACTAATATCTCAAAAATCAACGCTCCCTCTGTATCAGATTCTAACATTTCATATTGTGCTAAATACTTTTCTGATCCTAGTTCATTAATTAACATTGATTGGCCAACTATGCTTGACGTTTGAGAGGTTAGAAATTCATTAGCTACAAAATGTATTGAGATTATATCTCCAACCTTTGCCCATGTAGAATCCGGGTTACTCGATGCAATTCTTACTATGTCCAGCTCTGGTTTTGTATTATCAAATATCACAGAAGATCCATCAGTTGTGGATGTAGTTCCGTTACTTTGGTTTCCTGATATATCAAAAATATTTCCTATATCAAAGGGTATAACTCCATCAAAATCTCCATCCTGCATTATATAACTTGCAGTCCATTTATTATTCGAAACATTAGATATTTCAGTATTTTGACTTGAAATAGTAATAACTGGCTCTTGAGCTGTTTCATCGATTTTTAAGGTTACAGTTATCTCGTTCCCGACCGTAGCAAGTGTTGTATCTGAAAAGTCGGATCTATATGAAACATAGGTAATTGATGGAAGGGTTTCATCTATAACCAATCTATTGATGCTTGAAGACCCTTCTTTTTCATTTCCTGGTCGATCTATAATAACTGTTTTGAACGTAATGGTGTCTCTTTCAGCAAATCCGGTTATGGATTCTACTTGAGTATCTGTAAGGGTTAGAAGTTTATCAGTGCCTATGTCAGTATCAATAATCGTGAAAAGATCACCAACCTTTTCCCAGGCATTCGTTCCTATTTTTGCCCAGCCTTGAATTTTACCATTGATGATAGTGGTGTCATTATCAACAATTGGCACCGAAATATTGACACCAGTATTTGTTGAATTCCAAATCTCAGTTATTTGATTTCCTCCTATTGAGATAACGCTGCCAGTATTGAAATCAGCTGGAGCAGTCTTGTCAAACACAACCCAACTTGAATTTGTAGTACTAGAAACCTCAACACCATTATTTCCAGCAGAATCGGAAAAAGTTATGCTAAAGCTAATTAAGCCCTCAGAGTCTGTATCAAGAAATTGATATTCTGTATTGAACTCGGTACCACTGATATCTGTAATCGTACCTAATTGACCCTGGATGGTCGACGAGTTAGTTAATATATTTTCAGAAGCATTTGAATTAATTGTTACTACATCCCCTACTTTTGCCCATTGAGTATTATCATTGTTTGAAATTATTGTAACCTGATTCAAAATAGGTAAAGTTCTATCATAATGAACATTAGTTGCTCCGTCTCCTGTTGAGCCACCATCATAAGCACCATCATTCCCAAGATAATCAGATATTGTTGTTTCTAGGCTATTAATTTGTCCTTCTGGCTCATTCCCTGCCATGGTATATAATATTTCAAATTGCTCACCTCCCAAGTCAGTCTCATTACCGTCATTCCCGTTAATCGTAACCACTGGGATATTGACATCTTCATCATAGGCCATTGATATCGTTAGGACGTCACCCGTTTTTGCTAAATGTGAAAATGTATTATTAGAAACCATGCTAACTAATACTGGGTCATTTGCTTCTAAATCTATATCTAGTAGAGTAGAACTTATGTTACCATCTTCAAAATTACCTGCTTGATCGAAAAGTCTTGCAGAAAACTGTGCTTGAAGTTCGTGCGCAAAGCCCTCAATTGATTCAAAATCATCAGATGACGCTGTCAAAGAGATCGTTCCAGCATTGGAATGGTCTTCTGTGATCGTTATTTGTTCTCCAATAGGGGCTAGCTCATTCCCTGATATTTTACTTAAGATTTGAAATTTAGAACCTATAATAGAATTAGGATCTAGGACATCTTCTTGAAATAAAAATGGAGAGTCTTGAACCCACTGTGCTCCGCTTTCAAAACTGGCTGTATTATTAGCATTTGATAAATCTTCGGAGGTAATAGAGGCACCACCTTCATCAAACCTCCAATAACCGATTAAGCCATCTTCATTACCATTTAAAGAAACACCCTTGTAGGCTTTAATTAAATTCTCATCTCTGGCAATATTCCAAAATCGAATTTCATCAATGTTACCATCAAAAAATTTTGTGGTCCCATGTTTATCAAATGAACCTAATGTGAGTCCTCCAGAATACCCATTCCAATCAACAACACCTGAATAATTATCTCTAAAACCAACTAAAATACCATCTCTATAAAGGTTTAGATTTCCATTCTCAAATCTTGCTGCGAAGTGAACCCAAGTATTAACTGAAGCAGAGGCAACAACATTTTTTTCATCATTGTATGGACCAGTACCACCATTTATTATCCCTCCTTCAGTACCAAGGTAAAATCTCCAACCTCCCGAAAATAAAAAGAACCCGAATCCTCGTTGCTCACTTTCAGTATTCCCATAATCACCAAAGTCCAAAAAACCTTGATGGTTTTGAGCGCTATTTACTTTTACATAAGCTTCAATAGTGAATTCATTTGTAACTCTATATGATTCATTCCATGGGATTATGACTTCCCCATTGTTACCTTGAAAGGATACTGAATTCCCATTTATATAGTTAAACCCTATAACCGTTGTATCTTTTGGCACCAGAGCATCCACTTGTACTTGTGTATCACTTGAACTCCAGATACCAGCATAAGAGTCTATGCCAATAGAGATAACATTATCTGTAATTGTGGGTGAAACAGGACCTGTGACATCTACAAGTACATTTGTGTCATCATCTGTATTCCTGCAAGTGGGGCCTGAAATTCCATCAGATGTAAAGTCGATCAAAAATGCAATAGGACCATCTGTTGCATTTTCTGGCACTGCATACTCAGCGATATAATTAAGACCACCTGTATTTGTGATTGGAACTTCTGTTGAATTGATTAGTACAAATGGCGACCCAAGATCAGGGTTATTAGGTAATGTGAATGAAAGTGATACAACATCACCTGGTATGGCTTTCTGATTATCATCAACATTATTTGATGTTATTGATACGTCAGTTATGATCGGGATGACATCTACCCTCACATCATCAACATGCCAAGCATCAATATAGTATGAATTGGTTCCATAGGTCTCCCACCTTAGTTGTAATGTATTCTCCATAGAGACATAGAATTGTTCTACTCTCGGCTCAATATCCACCGTACCCCCACCCGCACTGATCTCATAGCTCAAAGCAGTCACCCAATCACCCTCGTCGCTTTTGTAATCGATGTTCATGCCATTATAATGTCCTGTAGGAGATGGATAGCCATCAAGCGCAATTTGAAATCTTATAATCACATTGGTAGTTGATTCCACGCTCATGGTGGGTGAATACAAATAATGTCCTTCATAAGGATAGGAAAATGAGTTTGGAACCGATGGACTCCAGTAATATGTTGCTGATGGCGCATTTTCATTAAATGTATTTTGCCAAGAAGATATTTGCCACTGCCCAGTATTAGTAGAGTAAGTTTCTGGAACAAATTGCCATCCAGTAGGCAAGCTAGATTCATTATCAAATGATTCATCTAAAAGGTTTTGCCCCATCAAAAAAGAGATTGATAAAAAGAGAATTGATTTTTTTATCATTCTATGATGATCTCCGCGCCTCTAATGCCCTCTATATTTATCTCTTGATCTTGATGGTCAATAAAAGTGCATTCGCTCATATCATAATTGATACTATCTGAGCCAGTTGCTAAGGGACTAAATACTAGATCGGCCAAATGCCCGGTACCATCGATATCAAGTTTTGTTGTTCCTAGAAAGTAGGCATATATATCAACAGAGTTTCCATCCTCATAAGTATAGGTAAACAATGGAGTAGATTGACTAGTATCGGTTATAAATTGACCTGGAAGGATAGTATCTAGCTCAATAAGGTCATTGGGGAATTCTATTTTTAAATGTAAACCAGAAAAGGGCTCAGTTGAATCCTCTTTAAAAACAATAAAAGATCCTACAAGAATGGAATCTGTTTGAATTAAGGTTTGAGACTTTGGATAAAAAACAAGAGTTGGAGCATCTATACCTATATCTTCATTTGCTTTAAAATCAATAGGATTATCGAATATCTTATCATAAATGGTACAAGCACATAAAGTAAGTACTGCAAAAGATGAAACTATGACCCCGCTTAATATTCGCATTACTCACCCTTTTGGAATAGTTGATTGTGGTATTCCTTTTTGATAAATATTTGTATATGGACGAGGACCAAATACCCAAGCATGAACACTGTTGGAGACCCAACCTGTAATTGTCGTACTTGCAAGCGCAATCGCGAGTTTGCTATACATCACATGATCATTCCAATCTTTTTCAGCAGAGCTTCTATATGCTGAAACCTCTTTTTCGTCATCAGTAGCATCATAGAGTTTTCGATTCTGTAAATAGCTTTTTGAAGACGAATCATAATTATTATAACTTGAAATAAAAGCAAGACTAAGAGATAATTCTAAAACTGCCCATAGACCTGCTGATAGCGAATTTCCAGAATATGCCTGACCCCAACCTGGGACCGCTAAACTTCGAAGTGCTGCACCCATGGGAGTCTTTTCATATGAGATTTCTTCAGGATTTAAAAACATTATGGATTCACGCTCTTTCTCCCATTCTTTTTGAATCTGATTCTTGGTCTCTCCAACCCAAAGACGTAGCTCATTAACTGAAGCATTATCATAATTTTGCACATTAATCTTCCTTCTATGTATGAGGCCACCAGACCTCGTATTGAATAACATGCCTTCAATTATAAGTCGATCGCCAATATGCTTTATTTTATTGAACAGTACATAATTAACACGATGTGTTTCACCGAAATCTTTGATATCAATCATATACTTCGATGCAGGATTATCATCTTCGTCAAGATCATCAAACAATGTATCAACAGATCGATCAAAGCTAAAGGAAGAGTTATTGAAATTATCAATTAAGGTTTGGTCAATGTCCGGTAATGGCTTATCAAAATGATTCAGAACAAGATATGTTGCGTCCTGATCAAAAGCTAAAGCTAAGGTTGATAAAAATATTATACGATAAAGAAGTGCTTTCAATGTTAATTGTTTATGCTGAGTGGTTGTTTCAAAAAATAATTATATTTCTTTGGTTGATCTACGCGAATAGTCTGCTCATCAATAATTTCACCAATTTTAAAGACTCTTAACAAATGGTCTCCCGCCTCTAATCGCAATCTTACTAAATCAACATCCCACCTATGTTCTCCATTCAATTCAAAGACTAAACCTTTCTCATCTGTCTTGAATTTGCATTCGTAAATTGGATTAAGAAAAAAGTCCAGCTCTACAGCCTGAGCGGGATTAACTAAGAGATCATAACTAAGCGGAGCATAACCCTTCTCTTTTATCTCAAACCTATGCACACCTGGTGTGATACGCTCATTGCGTATAGGTGAGGAACCAATATCTACACCATCTAAAAGTATATCAACTTTTGCAGGTATCGTATTGACATCTAATTTTACTTGAGAGTAATTAATTGTTATTCCTGATAACACAATTATAGAAAACTTTATTGCCCTCATCATATTAATTTCCCTTTGATAATTTATAAACATTGTGCGCATCGACTAACCTTAGGTCACCTCTATTGACCCAACCTTCCATTTTCACTCTCTTATCATTATCAATTTCAACTTCAATAGAACCAAAATATTCACCTAGAGTCACTCGGTCTACAGAAATCGGCTCTCCTTCCTTTAGTAAAAATAATGTTTTAGATCCAATCTCTGGGCCATCTCTAAAGTGAACATTGTCTTTATTTGTCAAATAGATAGGTTCAACCATATCACTACTGGGACCAATACCTATATCTAATTTGATTTTTCTACTATTCGAAAAATCTAGCTTCTTTTTAAATGATTTAAAAATAAGATTCTCGCCTGCCAAAATTCGGAGATGCTCTGCATATCTGTATTCACCCGGTATCGCTAATTGATAAAATCCAGATTCGTTAGAACTGGTGTTATAAATAAGATTATCAAAGTTTTGTATTGAAACATCTACATTGGTAATCATACTATCATTATTATTGAAATACGTATTTCCAGACACTACCAATTGACCTAGTCTAAGCGTTTTTGAAGGTAAAACAAGGCGACCAAAACTAATTCCTTTAAATCTGACAGTTATTGGGTCAAAGTTTTTATCTTGGGGAATGATTTTTATCAAGTTGGTACTATTTTGAATATCTAAGACACCTTGAGGAAGGTAGGCAAGAAATTCTTTTGGTGCTTCCTGCAAAATTGATATAACTGGGTGTAATGTGTCTCCTTGTGCAAAAACTTTAAACAGAATATTGTCTGGTACTGCAGCATCATATCTTAGAGGCAATATTAATTGTATCTCGCCATATTCATAAGTAACAGATATAAGAGGCTGCCTATTATTATAGATCACCTCAGGATAGAGTGGTCCTCTGAATGAAGAGCATCCTGAAAAAAAAGTTACTAAACAAGTAGCAATAAATAGCTGTTTTATTCTAATCAAGGTTACCAGACCCCTCCCTGCGTGATAAAATTTGCCAAATCATAAATAAGTAGAAAATATGTTTATAGAAAAGCTCTTGAAATCAAAATGGACTCCGCAACATCATACTCTTAACTTATTACCAAATTTTAAACTTAATTTTTTGTTTAATCCAATATATTCGTAATAAACTAAAAAGCTTCTCATTGGTGATCTTAAGGCAATTAAACATAGCGCGATACCAATGTAATTATTTTTTTTGTCCATTCCGTATATGGAGGGAACGTAAGACCAACCAAGCTAAATTGGCCATTTTTTTGCATAGACCGTTGATTGCTAAACGTAAGAAAACCGTGATAACCATGGGATCTCCCTATTCCGCTTTCATTGACGCCTCCAAAAGGTAAATCTAGGTTTAAAAAATGGGACTTAACTTCATTGATCACCATCCCCCCAGAGGACGTATTGTCAATAATAGTATTAATATTTCTTTTGGATTGTGAAAACATATAGATCGCTAGTGGTTTTGTTCTTTGATTAATGATCTTAATACATTCATCTAGGTTTTTATATGACACAATAGGTAAAAGTGGCCCAAATATCTCCTCCTGCATGATTTTCATATCCAACTTTATAGAGTCTAATAAAGTAGGTTCTATAAAAAGGTTGTTTTTATCCTTTTCCCCTCCATGGACTATTACTGCCCCATCCTCAATAGCAGTACAAAGCAGATCATCTAATCTTTCAAAATGACGAAGATTAACCACCCTTGCTAAATCTAGCGATTGGGTTTTATGAGCAAAAGACCGTCCGTAGACCCTATCAAGATTATTTGACAACTCACTTATAAATTCATTCTTTTTACTTTCATGAATGAGGATGTAATCAGGAGATATACACGATTGTCCTAGATTAATACATTTTCCCCAAGTTATCTTATTGACTGCCATATTCATTTTTGCTGTATCATCAATAATTGTTGGTGATTTTCCACCCAATTCAAGCGTTAACGAAGAAAGATGCTTTGATGCTGCTTTCATAATAATCTTACCTATTGAAGGACTTCCAGTAAAAAAAATATGGTCAAATGGATAATTTAGTAATTCTTTAGCAATTTCTTGATCTCCCTGAAAAATTGAAACGCGTTCAGGCTCAAAGACCTCATCAACCATTCTAGCCATTAATGAACTTACGTTCGGCGTTAATTCAGATGGTTTGATAATGACCCTATTGCCTGCAGCTAATGCAGAGACCAATGGTCCAATAGTAAGGTTAAATGGGAAATTCCATGGTGAAATAATTAAAACCACTCCTCTTGGTTCATTATGCAACCAGGATTGAGCGGTTGCTAAGGCCAAAGTTGATTTACCAATACGTTTGGGCCTCATCCACTTTTTAAGATTCTTTTTTGCAATTCTTATTTCTGATAAAACATACCAAATTTCAGCTAATTCAATTTCTGACTCTGGTTTTCTTAAGTCTTTAAAATGAGCAACTTTTATTCTTTCTTCATTATCTTTTATCCAATGCTCGAGCCGTACTAAGTAATCCATTCTTTTATTGATACCGATAAGCGAATTATTTTTACATTGTTTGGAAAAGGTATTCCTTATAGAGTCGGTTAAGTTCATGGTGAGTGCGTAAACTACAATACGTTAGAAATAATTAAAATCATTCAATTATGTGCCTGATGTTTTTTATAAAATAAGCGCTCATATAAGGTAAGCTGTTTAAACAGTAACGAATCAATTAAAATCAACTTTAGTTTAAAATGAAAGATTTAGAAAAAAATCTACTGGAAAAAGTGAAAAGGTCTGATGTGTTAGCCTTTCAAAAACTCTTTTCAAACTATCATGATAGTCTATTCCGTTTTGTAGTATATAGAATTAATGATAGTGATCTAGCGGAAGATATAACTCAAGAAACATTTTTAAGAGTATGGAAAAAGCGAGAGACCTTAGTACCTGAAAAATCTTTTTTTTCACTTATTGCACGAATCTCCACAAACCTCTGTTACGACCATTTCAGGCACCTTGAAGTACGCAATCGCCACAAAGATCAATTACCAGACTATGGCAAATCACATTTTGATGATCCTGAAAAGATAAATCAGGCTGAAATGCTTGAGGAAGAAATTCAAAGGGTCGTCAATGAAAAACTACCAGATAAATGTAGATATATTTTTATACTAAGTCGAATAGAGGGCAAAACAAACCCCGAAATTGCTGAAACCCTTAACCTTAGTATACGGACAGTTGAAAATCAAATATATAGAGCTTTGAAGATCTTGAGAAAAAATTTGGCTAATTATTTATGAGTATTTTAGGAATCTATTTCGTTTTTATTATGCTGAAAGACAAAAGTCATATTTTTAAAAATTGAAGTTCAATAATCACGAAAAACATATTTGGGACGTTAGCAAAAAAATGCGAATTCCCGCTGTTCCTGACAAGGAAGTTGTATGGGCGCGTCTCATCCAACAGATTGAGATCGGTCAGACTAAGGTTAGCGCTCATAAGAACGATAGAAAGCCATATTGGGTAACTTGGCTCAACATTAATTATAGAACAAAAGCTCTTCTTGCATTCTCATTTATTGTTCTAATCTTATCTCAAATATCATATAACTTTTATCATACCAAAGACTTGTACACCCATGCTGCGCAAGAAAAAACTCTACTACTTTCTGATGGAACAAAAGTAGTTCTGAATTCTAAAAGTAAAATCACATATGACCGAGATTATAATAAAAAGAATAGATCTGTTAAATTAGTTGGTGAGGCATATTTCATCGTTAAAAAAGGGGATTTACCATTTAACATTCAAACATCTCACGGTGAAATCTCTGTTCTGGGGACGTCGTTTAACGTTCGCTCTCGAGAGGAAGCATTTGAGGTAGGCGTTAATCATGGAAAAGTCCAGGTCGTAAATGGTCAGAATAAGATATATCTTTCAAAAGGTCAATTGATAGATGTTAGGTCTAATTTCAGGGTGAGTGACATTGGTCAAATATCATTAGATAAATACCCTGACTGGCTCAACCAAAAGCTCTACTGCAATGAGACAACCTTAGAAGAACTTTGCTTAGAAATTGAACGCACCTTTAATATTCAAATGAATTTTTTAAATCCTAATATTAAAAAACTAACGGTCTCTGGACTAATTGAAGCATCTGATCTTGATAATGTTCTACACACAATGTCCCTGCTAACAAAACATGAGTTTAAATTAGAGGGTGATATCTGCACAATCCTCTAGGAAATTAAATATTAGGCTCGCTACCGTAGTTTTAATCACACTAGGACTAAAACAGCCTCTATATTCACAAACTGACATCCAATTTGAATTCAATAATGTGAAACTCAAACCTGCTTTGAAAGCCCTAATTGACATTCATGGCATGGCAATAATTTTTCCTGACAACATACCAAATACTCCAATAAATGCCAAATGTGATGGTTGCAATATGGATGAAGCAATTTCAAAGGTCCTTGCATATACTGAACTAACTTGGGAGAAGACTGGTTCTCAATTTATTATTCAAATTCCAAGATCAAAAAGTTACTCTTCAATATCTGGAAGGATAATAGATGAGTTAACCAGTGAACCGATACCATATGCAAATATTTTTATTCCAGGTTCTGCATTAGGTGCTGCCTCTAACCACGATGGTATATTTTCAATATCTAGTATCTATGCTAAAAGCTGCTCTTTAATTATTTCATATATTGGATACGATAAAAAAGTTGTAAATCTTCATTTCCCAAAAGATAATCGTAAAAATTATCAAATTTTACTTAGGCCAAAGGTTTTATCTACAAAAGAGATCTCAATTTTTGGGATACCAAAAGAATTTATGAACAAATCAAATAACCCAGGCCAGGTATCTTTTTCTCCTAGGCATATAGCTTCTCTACCAAACTTGGGCGAAATAGATATTTTCCGATCATTACAATTCTTACCAGGGATTCAATTAGGTCTAGGAGAAACCTCTAAACTGTTTATCCGTGGAGGCTCACCTGATCAAAACCTAATATTATTAGACTGGATGCCTATTTATCAAACTGGACATATGTTCGATTTTGTTAGTGGGATATCATCAAACGCGATTAAAGATGTTCAAGTTTTAAAAGGAAGTATCCCCTCATTATATGGTGGGCGAATATCAAGCGTAATAGATATTTCTAGCAAAGCCGGAGATAGTAATAATGGGCATGGCGCACTATATGGGAATCTAATGAGCCAAGGGTTATCAGTAGAAATCCCGCTATCCAAAAGAGGTAGCTACATTATCAACTTAAGACAATCTAACCCTTCTGAAGGTTATTCTAAGCTTTATAATTCCATTCAAAAATATGTCACTGGAGACGACCAATTCAATCTTTTGAATGCCTCAGCCTCTGAACAGGCTCAGCAAAGTACTTACTACAATATATCATCATCATACCAAGATATTGTTGGTAGACTTTCTCTATTGATATCCAAAAAGCACAGATTAACAATTACTCATCTTAATGGCATTGATTCAGTTTTAGAAAACCGAGAATATTTTGGCTTTAATTCCATACTTGGGAGTGATAGTATATTAATTGAGGAAAATAATAATATAAAAAGTAAAGGTATTGTTCTGAATTACTACTCTAATTGGAACCATAATTACAATTCTCATTTTAGTGTATCTGGATACAGCATCAATAATCGATCTAGATCATTACAATTTCCGAAAACAAGTAATAATGCTTTACTCGATAGTAATAAAACACTTTTAGTAAATGGACTTATTGATCGATCTATTCGATTTCACCAGAAATATACTGGAATTAGGAATCATAATATTTCTGCAGGTTTTGAAGAAAAGATTTTCAAATTAGATTCTAAAATAGATTATAAGGATGGAAGCTCTACTAATTCATCGAACTTAAAAGAAAAAGCATATAATTACTCCTTCTATATTGAAGACCAATGGATACTCATCAAACCATTAGAAATAACAAGCGGTATAAGATTTTCATATTATAAAGTGAATGAAAAAAAGTTGCATCAGGAACCTCGACTTGCAGCAAAATATAGAATATTTCAAAACCTCTCTTTAGAAGTTTCAATTGGGAAGCACCACCAATTTGTTCATCACTATGTAAACGAAGACAATATC